>Ga0209055_1000102_pt1 | contig 54754 bp, 45 predicted proteins | sample GraSoiAngelo_110_FD_185875 | JGI IMG/M metagenome (GOLD analysis project Ga0209055, IMG submission 185875) | Grasslands soil microbial communities from the Angelo Coastal Reserve, California, USA - 14_0903_12_30cm (SPAdes) (version 2) | ecosystem: Environmental > Terrestrial > Soil > Grasslands ... | reverse complement strand
CAGGTGAGCCGCCGCATCACGGGATTCATCGCGTCGATTCGCGAGCTGGCGGACATGACGAACCTGCTGGCGCTGAACGCCGCGATCGAGGCGGCGCGCGCCGGCAAGCACGGCAAGGGCTTCGCCGTGGTGGCCGAAGAGGTGCGGCGCCTCGCCGAGCAGAGCGCCAACGCGGCCCTCGAGGCCGGGGAGCTGGTGCAGGACATCCATCGCCAGGTGGGCGAGGTGGTGGAGCAGATGCGGCGCGGTCAGGTGAACGTGGGCGGCGTGGAGGAGATCTCGTCGGCGGCGCTCGAGGCGCAGGATGCGATCGTGGCCGCCACCGCGGAGGCGACGGCGCACGCGCAGCGCATCGCGGCGGCCGCGGGCGAGCAGGACAAGGCCTTCGGGCGCCTGCGCGAGCGCATCCATGCCGTGGCCGCGATCGCCGGGAAGAACCGCGCCGAGGCGGACGACGTCGCCACCCGGGCGAGCGAAGCGGCGCGGGGGCTGTCCGAGCTGGAACGAGCCACCCACGAGATCGAAGAGGTGGCCGCGATGCTGCGGGAGCTGACGCGCGGGTTTGCCAGTATCGCGTAGACGGTTAGCATTCCCGGGTGGCGCCGGGTGAACGGGTCTACGTGGCCCTCGGGTCCAACATGGGGGACCGCGCCGCGCACTTGGCGCACGCACGCGCCCGGCTGGCCCGGCTTCCCGGGACGCGTCTGCTCCGCGTTTCCACTGTCGAGGAGACGGCGCCCCTCGGCCCCATACCGCAGGGACCGTACCTGAACCAGATGGTCCTGCTCGAGACGACGCTCGAGCCGCGCGAGCTGCTCGGGCAGCTGCATGGCATCGAAGCGGAGCGCGGCCGCGTGCGGTCGGTGCGGTGGGGTCCGCGGACGCTCGATCTGGACATCGTGCGGTACGGCGACCGCGCCGTGCGCGCACCGGAGCTCACGATTCCACATCCCGAGCTGGAGAGCCGCGACTTCTGGCTGCGGGAGATCGCCGAGCTCGACCGAGAGCCGTCACCCCGTGGCTGAAGCACCCAAGCCCGTCACCACGCACGACCTGCTGCAAATGAAAGCGCAGGGGGAGCGGATCGTCGTGCTCACCTGCTATGACGCCCTGTTCGCGCGGCTGCTCGACCGAGCGGGGGTGGACATCCTGCTGGTGGGCGACTCGGTAAATCAGGTGCTGGCTGGAGCGGAGACCACGCTGTCCGCCACGCTCGATCAAATGCTCTACCACACCAGGATCGTGCGCCGCGGCACGCAACGTGCCATGGTGGTGTGCGACATGCCCTTCCTCACCTACCAGGTCTCGGCAGCCGAGGCGATCAAGAACTGCGGCCGCGTCATGGCCGAGACCGATTGCCACGGCGTCAAGCTCGAGGGCGGTCGGCGCATGGCCGCGACGGTGCGCGCGCTCGTGGACGTGGGCATCCCCGTCATGGGCCACCTGGGCCTGACGCCGCAGTCGGTGCACGCGCTGGGCGGGTACCGGGTGCAGGGCAGGGACGAGCCGACAGCCGAGCGGTTGAAGGACGACGCCCGGGCCCTGGAAGAGGCGGGCGCGTTCGCGATCGTGCTCGAGCTGATTCCCGCCCCGCTCGCCTCGCAGATCAGCAAAGCGCTCACGATCCCCACGATCGGTATCGGCGCGGGTCCCGCGTGCGACGGCCAGGTGCTCGTGCTGCACGACATGCTCGGCTTGAACGACCGGTTCAGTGCCAAGTTCGTGAAGCGCTACGCCACGCTCGCCGAGGACGTACGCGAGGCGGTGCAGCTGTACGCGGCCGAGGTGCGCGAGGGGCGCTATCCGGGGCCCGAACACTCGTTTCCGAAATGAGCGACATCTCGCGGCGGGACGTGCTCGCGATGCTGGGGGCGGCCGCGTTGAGCCCGCTCGCCCGCTCCGGATGGCGCGGACCTACCCGTCAGCCGGCGGGCCCGGGGTTTCGGATCCGCACCATCACCGCTGGGATCACGCTTCGCAAGCCGGCCGACATGGAGGGACCAGAGGCCGCGCTCACGTTTCTCCAGCGCGCGAAGCGGGCCGTCACCGACGCGGGGTATGAAGTCCAGACCCTCCGGATCGCGACCCAGCCGTTCCTGGAGGGAGCGGGAAGCCGCGCTCGCGCGGATGCGCTGCCGTCCTTACAGGGGCTCGACCGCGCGGTCGCCGCCGAGAGCGTGCTGTTGAGCATCGGTCCGGTGCTCGCCCCGGACGACTACGACACCGATTTCGCCCCGTGGGCCGCCGAACTCATCCGCACAACCCGGAACATCAGTTTTTCGGCGCGGGTCGCGTCGCCTGAGCGCGGTGCTTCACCGCGTGGGGTGACGGCCGCAGGCGAAGCGATGGTGGCGATCGCGCGCGCCACGCCCGGGGGCATCGGCAACTTCCGGTTCGCCGCCGCCGCGAACGTGCCGGCGGGCACGCCGTTCTTTCCGGTCGCGTACCACCGCGGCTCGGACGCCGTCGCCCTCGGTCTCGAATCGCCTCCCTTACTGTCCGCCGCATTCGCCGGCGCCAACACCTTGGCCGAGGCCAAGCAGAACCTCGCGCAGCTACTCGAGTCCCGGCTCGGGGCGCTGGAGCGGCTGGTACGGCAGGTCGCTCGTCACGAAGAGCGGAGCTACCTGGGCATCGACGTCTCGCCCGCGCCGGGCAAGGACGCGAGCATCGGAGCGGCCATCGAGTCACTCACCGGGGTCCCGTTCGGGGATTACTCGACGCTGGCCGGGTGTTCCGCCATCACGGATGTCCTCAAGAGCCTGCGGGTCAAGACGTGCGGCTATTCCGGGCTCATGCTCCCGGTGCTGGAAGATCCGGTGCTGGCGCGGCGCGCATCGGAAGGACGCTACAGCGTGCGCGATCTGCTCTTGTACTCGACGGTGTGCGGCACCGGGCTCGACGTCGTGCCGCTGCCTGGCGATACGCCGGCGGATCGCCTCGCCGCTCTCATCGCCGACGTGGCGGCGCTCTCCGCCAAGCTGCGCAAGCCCCTCTCGGCGCGCCTGTTTCCGGTGCCGGGGAAGGCCGCGGGGGAGCGGGCGCGCTTCGACGATCCTTACCTCACTGACTGCGTGGTGATGAAGGCAGAGTAGGATTGGTTAGCATGGCCAGCACGCAAGTACTTTGGCCTTTGACCGCTGCGGCTTGGCTCTGGGCCAACTCGTTGACAGGCCAGACATCGACCGGATCTACCGCGGCGGACCGGATCGCGTTCACCCGTCTGAACACGTACGCGCTCGAGGTCGGTGAGCCCGGCGTCGCGGTGGTCCGCGACAGCGCGGCCTGGTGGACTCTATGGCAGTACTTCGGCCACGAGTACCGCTCCCAATGGGACGCCCCGCTTCCTGACAGCATCGCCACCCCTCCACCGGTCGATTTCGGCCGCAACATGATCGTCCTAGTCCGCCCCGCTGGTCGTTGGGGTTGCGACGGTCACGCAATCGCGTCTATCGAGTTCCAGGGACAGGTTCTGCGTGTCGTGCTCGGACCGGACCACCCTCCGGAAAAATGGTCGCTCATCTGCGACCCAGAGGTCGGCACGCCGGTCGATGCCGTGGTACTGGAGCGGGACACGCGCGAGGCGGAGTTCGTCGCCGGGCGGCCGGACTACGCGGTGCCGAAACGCGCGCGGTGGTGGACGCCCCCGTCGATCGAGGCGGCCCTCGACACGGGCCAGAGCGCCCTCAAACTCCTGTCCTGGCGGAGGTTGACGCGCGACTCGACGCTTCCTTTCTCTGACCTGCGGCGTCTGGCGGTGGCCGCAGCCGCGCAAGTGGGCCCAGGTCTCGGCCTATTGGGTAACCCACGCGTTCGGTCGAGTGTCGAACTGCTCACGATTCTCAGATCAGTACCGCGCGCTCGCGAGCTCCTCTTTCGCCTCCACGCGTATGCCGTCGCGCGCGACCAGCGGGCGGACACGGCGTCGCTCGAGGTCATCATCGATGGCCTCCGGCGGGGCGGCGATCACCCCGACCTCGCCTATCTGCTGGTCCGCAACATGACCGTTCAGAAGAACGAGCCGCTGCTCCGCAGCCTGCACTACGTCGTGCAGGGCGATTCTGCCGCATGCTCGGTAGCGCTGAAAGCGTATGCCTCCCGCTGGCCGGTCCGGCGGGAAATCTTGGGCTCCGCCCCCGGCACTGCCTATGAGCTGCTTCGCTGTCCTGAGGCATCCCCTCGGGCCGGGCGGGAGACGCCCCACGTCCAGCTCGTGCATTTCTGTGGCACGACCTTCCGCGTCCGGAACTCACTGCCCGTCGCCGCCGACGTTGAGTGGGAAGTCGCGGACTCGGGGGAGGGCGGACGCTTGACTGTGCCCCCTCGCGGTCGCGCGCCGTATAGCGAGGTTTTCCTCACGACTCGCCACCGAGGGGTGCTCCGGTTGTATCGCGATGGCGGGCTCATCCAGATCCAAGGGAACAACGGGCCACCTTGCCCGATCCCGCCGGATACGACTCGGACACCCGCGCCGGTGGCACGGCTCTTCTTTCCTGAGGACATAAAGCGCTTCGTCGTGCCGACCGGCGACACGGTTCGGTACTACCGAAGGCTGGTGCGCGTAGTCTTCTACGATACGACCGGCGGAGACCAGGTGCGACGCGCGGTCCGACAGTGGCGAGCCGCCATCGTGGCGGGAGGGCCCTACCCGAGCCCATACATCCTGCGCGTGCCGGATCCCGGCCCTAAGGAGGGTGCGTTCGACTCGCTCCTGGCGCGGCTGAGAGATGAGCCCGGCGTCCAGGACGTCTACCCGCTGGCGGTCGCAGAACCGATCGCGCGACGTTGATCGTTTCTCCTAACCTGTCATGGACGAGCTGAAGGGGGCCTTGATCAGGCGGCGAGCGCTGATCGCGGCGGCCCCCGGAAACGAGGAGCCTTCGAGCAGCCGAGCGCACCGACGGACCTCGCCGAGCGACTTGACGACTACGTCGCGGACGACGTCGCGCGACGGAGCAGCCGATCCCGGCCGCCCTCTTCGTAGACACCGAGGTGCAAGCCTCTACCGCAGTGCACCTTCCCCCGGTTTGTTTCAAGCCACGATGCACGAACTCACGACGCCGAAGGAGATGCGCGCCTGGTCGCGCGCCGTATTCGTGCGTCAACATTGCGTCCGGCATTAGCTTCGACACACCTCGTGTGCAAACAGCGGCGCGCGCGGCGTCTCTTGGCAGTCAAGCAGCTGGGCTTCGCTCGGCTAGGACGACGAACCCAGGCCGTGCCCGATAGCGACAGAAGCGAACAGCGCAGTGATCACGCGGCGAGTGGTGATCGTGGCGGCTCCCAGAAACGAGCATTCGCAGGGAAGGAAGGCGGTATGTCTCACAAGCGCATCGCACGGCCCGAAGCTAGCGCCGACTCTGGCGAGCCCTGTACTGCGTATCGCAGCGCTGCCGGTGCTGCTGAGGGCGGACTCACTCACGCCGCTCCAGCACCCAGGAGCCACGCTGGCGCTCGCCCAGGAACACACCCAGACTGGGTCTTACCAAGCGTGGAGTGACCGGAACACCGTCGCCGGTTGCGCGATCCGTCTCAGAAGGATGACCGACGGCACAGAAGTCGCTCCGTCAATCCCGACCACGAACGCATGTTTCACAGCCCAGGGGCGGCACACTATCGCCCTCAGAACGGGGCGCGCATCGTCGCGGTAACCACGGCGGGTACTCGTGCAATGACGGGGCGACGGGTCCCCGTCCTGTCCGATCCATGAACTCGGTTTTCGGACGCTTATGAAAGGGACAACCGGCGGGAAGATTGACGGGGCCCGCGCCTAAGGACCTGTTCGACTCGCGTGACTATGAAAGGAGGGAGGGCACCCATGTTCCAAGTCGTCACCTTGTGGCTCGCAGCAACAGCAGCGACAGTACCAATGATGTTGTTCTCCGCGGACTCGGCCTTCGCTGATGCGGCTCTAGGCGTTGACGACACAGTTTTGATCGGGGCTGGCGAGCCCTACCTTGCACAAGCCGACACCAGCCGCCCGCGATTGCCGAAATCGAGAGCCCTTCCGGACGATTCGACTCGAACCTTGCCCTCGCCCTTTCGAGCTGACGAGCGATATTACCGGGACATTGTGGGCGTGATGTTCGATGACACAACCAGCGGTCGAACAATACGAGTCATCCTGCGCAAGTACCAGGCTTCGATCGTCGCCGGAGGAGCGGCATTCCCGCATCCGGTCTACTACTTGCAACTGCCGGATCCTGGCGGCACTTACGCGGCGATCGACTCCGTAGCTCGAGCTATCGACAACGAAGTCGGTGTTTTCTCCACGTATGTTCCCTTATGGCGGAGTCGCGTAGAGATCCGCGCGCGCGCCCGGAAGAGTAGCCCGCCTTGACTCCATCGGGCGAGAAACTGGTAGCTGCACATGAGCTGCACCCCCTCACGCTCCTCGCATCGGGTGAGATGCCTACGCACCTGTCTGTTCGAGTGTGATCAGTTGCCGTCCCTCCCGCCCGCATCTACATTTGTTTCGCGATAGTCACTGAGAGCGGGGCATTGCGATCCTCGGGCGCCAGCGCGCCCGCTCCTTCCACGAAATCGTCGACCCGTTGGTTGGCGCCTTCGAGCAGCCCGGCGCACCCACCGACCTCGCCGAACGACATGACGACCACGCCGCCGATGAGGTGCAGCGGAGAAGCCGCCGATCTCGGCGCCTCTCTTCGTAAACACGGAGGTACAAGCCTCTACCGCACCGCACCCTCCTCCCTTTTGTTTAAAAGCCACGATGCACGAGCTCACGACGCCGAAGGAGATGCGCGCCTGGTCGCGCGCCGAGCGCGCCCGCGGCCAGCGCCTCGGCTTCGTGCCCACGATGGGTGCGCTGCACGAAGGACACCTGCGCCTCGTGGACCGGGCTAAAGAGCGCACCGACCGCGTCGTATTGAGCATCTTCGTCAACCCGCTGCAGTTCGGCCCCAAAGAAGACTTCGCGAAGTACCCGCGCGACATGGCCCGCGACCGGTCCCTCGCCGCCGAGCGTGGCGTGGATTGCCTGTTCGTCCCCGCGCTCGAGGCCGTGTACCCGCAGGAGCCGCTCGTCCGAATCGCCCCCGGGCCGATGGCGGATACCCTGGAAGGCGCCGTTCGGCCGGGGCACTTTGCCGGCGTTCTGACAGTCGTGGCGAAGCTGTTCCACATGGTGGAGCCCGACGTGGCGGTGTTCGGGCGCAAGGACTTTCAGCAGGCGATGCTGGTGCGCCGCATGGTCACCGATCTCGACTTTGGGCTCGAGGTCGACATCGCGCCCACCGTGCGCGAGCTCGACGGACTGGCGCTCTCGTCGCGCAACGGCTATCTCGACGCCGACCAGCGACGCGCCGCGCTGGCGCTCTCGCGCGCGCTCCGCGCCGTCGAGCAGGCGTGGCGCTCGGGGGAAGCGGACACCAAGGCGCTGCAGCGGCGCGGCATGGAGGTGCTCACGGCCCCGGGCGTACGCCCGGGCTACCTGGAGCTGGTCGACGAGCAGCTGCGCCCCGTGGCGCGCGCCGACGCGCGCACGGTGGTCGCAATCGCCGCGCACGTCGGGGCCACACGGTTGATCGACAACGTGGTGCTGGGGGAGGGGGTGGCGAGTGACATCGCCGTCCGTGCGTCGTGAAGGTCCCGGGCTGAAGCCCGGGCTCGGCGCGATTGCGTCCTTAAGGACGCGCCACACGCCGAGCCGGCTCTTCAGAGCCGGGAAACTCCGACGGGATGCCATGCGGTGAGTTTGCCCCCCTGGGCCGTCGCCACCCCTGAGCGCCGCGCGCACATCGAACGTGTCGCGGCGCTGCTCGACGAGTGGGCGCGGGCGATGGGTGTCTCGGACGCCGAGCGCTCCCGCTGGGTCAGGGCCGCCTGGCTGCACGACGCGTTGCGGGACGAGCAACGATCCGATGAGCTCGCGCACGGGCCGCGCGCGGCGGCGCACGCCGCCCACGACGGCGAGCGCGATCGCGGCGTGCTCGACGCCGTCCGCTACCACACCGTCGGGTACCTACATTGGGACGACGTCGGACGGATGCTCTACCTGGCCGACTTTCTCGAGCCCGGCCGGCTACTCGACCCGGCCGACCGCGCCGCGCTCGCGGCGCGCGTACCGCGCGAGCGGGACGCGGTACTCAAGGAAATCGCGCGCCGCCGGATCGAATGGGTGATCCGCTCGGGCTACCAGCTCATGCCCGCCACGGTGGGGTTTTGGAACTCGCTCGTCTCGCGCTGAGCGCCCTCGTGCTCGGCGCCGCCGGCTGCCGGGACGCACGTCCGCGCGCCACCGCGTTCCCCGTGCCGGGGCAGGACGGTCCCCGGGTCACGGTCGAAGTCCTCAACGCGAGCGGCAAGCCGGGGCTCGCCCGGTCCGGCGTACGCGTCCTGCGACAGGCGGGGATCGACGTCGTGGCCTTCGGCAACGCACCCGCGACGGTGGGGATTCTCGATTCGACGCGTATCGTGATGCGCCGTCCCGCGGCCGGCGCAAGCGACCGCATCCGGCGGGCGCTGGGCGTGGGGCGCGTCGTGGTGCGGGCCGACAGCACCCGGCTACTCGACGCGAGCGTGCTCCTCGGCGCGGACTTTGCGCCGCGCCTCAAGTTCCACCCGTAGCTGGCCGCACGCCGCGCTGATATCCAATCCGCGGCTGCGCCGCAGCACGGCCTCGACGCCGTGACGCTTGAGCCGCCGCGCGAACGCCAGCATGCGCGGGCGGTCGCTCGGCGTCAGATCGGGCGCCCCACCGGGGTGCAGCGGCAGCAGGTTCACGAGCGCGCCGACCGGGCGGGCCAGCTGCGCCAGCTCGTCCGCCTGCGTGAGCGAGTCGTTCTTCCCGCCGATCAGCACGTACTCGAGCGTCACCCGGCGGCGGAACTGGCCCAGCGCCCGCATCACCTCGGGCAGCGAGTACTTCTTCTCGATCGGCATCAGCTCGCGGCGCAGCGCCGCCGTCGGGGCGTGCAGCGACACGGCGAGCCGGAACTGCTCGGGGCGCTGCGCCAGCCGCGCGAGGTTCGGCAGGATCCCCACGGTCGACACGGTGATGTGTCGCGCGCCGATACCGAGACCGTCGGCATGGTTCAGGATCGTGAGCGCCGTGTCCACGGCGTCCCAGTTGAGGAGCGGCTCGCCCATCCCCATGAAAACGACGTTGGTGGGTTTCACCGCGCGATCCCGTCGGACCGCCTCACGCACCTGACCCGCGATCTCGCCCGCCGAAAGGTTGCGCCGGAATCCCATCCGCCCGGTGGCGCAGAACACGCACCCCAGCGCGCACCCGACCTGCGACGAGATGCACAGCGTGCGACGCTTTCCCTCCGGTATCAGCACCGACTCGACCGCCTCACCGTCGGCGAGCTTCCAGAGAAACTTCTCCGTCCCGTCGCTGGACTGCTGGGCGGCGTCGCAGCTGAGTCGCGTCAGCGGGAACGCGTCGCCGAGCTGCGCCCGGAGCGCGGCGGGAAGGTCCGTCGCTTCCTCCCAGGAGCCGACCGGGCGCTGCCACAAACGCGGCAGGATCTGCGCCAGCCGGTAGCCCGGCTCGGCGCGCGCCGCCAGCCACGCGGCGAGCGCGCCCCGCGCCGCGTCCGGCGTGAGCGAGAGCAGGTCCGTCACGGAACCCGTCCCTCGAGACCCACGCGGTAGGCCGCTCCGATGTCGTTCACGCCGAAGTCCCGCGCGAAGCTCACGCGATACCGGCCCACCCCCACGCGCACCCCGATAACCATCCGCCATCCCGCCTGCGCGTAGCTGCCCTCACGCGCCACCACGAGATCGCAGCCGAATTGGGGGCCGAGCTCGAAGCCTGCCCCGAATTGATGATCCGCCGCGAAGCCGTGCGCCGTGGCGATGCCGTACCGGCCCCGCACCACCCCCCGGGTCCCCCAGAGCGGGCCGTGCCATACCCGCACCTCGAGCCCGCCGTACAACTCCTGCGACGCGTCCCCCGTTGCGAACCGCGAGAAGAAGTGCGTGGCGGTGGCGAGCGTCACGGCATCCGAAAAGGTGCGGCGCGCGCCCACATCGAGCGTCCAGCGGTTCGACTGCGCGGCGTCGAGGTGCGTTTGCTGGTACGCGACCGTCGCGCCGAGCGCGGTCCCACCTCTCCCCAACGCCATGCCCCAGGTCGCGCCGAGCGTCTGCGTGTAGTATGCAATCGTCCCGGGATCGGGGTCGGGGCTGAGCGATGTGCGTACCAGATCGCCGATCCCCATGCGGCCGTACACGAACCCCACCTGACCGAGCGGCCGCACGCGTACCCGTGCGGTCGTGAGCACCCCCGAAGCGCCGACGGTCGGGGCCGTCTCGATTACTTCGAGCGCGAGGCTCGCACGCTCCGGGATCGCCGGTTGGGCGGGATTCCAGAACGCGGCGGCCCCGCCCGTACCGAGGGCGGGGGGCAGGGGCAGCGTCGTCGCGGCGACGCGCCAGAGCTCCGTGCCGGCGGCCCGCTGGGCCCACAGCGCCGCCGGGGCGAACCCCGCCAGGAGCAGGGAGATGCGTTGCATGGCGAACGTGCAGCAACTTAACTATCTTCAAGCGTTTAGGACACTTGGACTCACGTGCGCCTATCTGAGCTGTTGTCTCCCGCTCGCATCCGGGTACCCCTCAAAGCCGCGGATAAGGAGGGGGTACTGCGGGAGCTAGTCGAGATGGTCGAGAACGGAGGCGGGAGTCAGCTCGACGAGGTCCTGGGCGCGATCCTCGAGCGGGAGCGGCAGTTCCCCACCGGCATCGGGTACGGCGTGGCGGTACCGCACGGCAAGACCCCTGCGCTCGCCGCCCTCGTGGTGGTGGCCGGGACGACGCCCGCGCCGGTGCCGTACGAAACGATCGACGGTGAGCCAGTGCGCCTGTTCTTCCTCCTGGTCGGCCCGGAATCCGCGGCGGGAGCGCACGTGAAGGCGTTGAGCCGCATCTCGCGCCTCGTGCGGCGGGAGCCGGTGCGCGGCCGGCTGCTCGGCGCCAAGACGCCCGAGGAGTTCTACCGCGCCGTGTGCGAAGCGGAGGGGGCATAAGCACCGTGAGTCGGACGTCGAGGCGCACGCTGCGCTGCGGCGAGCTGCGGGCGCAGCACGTCGGCCAGCGCGTGCGGCTGGGCGGGTGGGTGCACCGGCGCCGCGACCTGGGCGGCATCGTGTTCATCGACCTCCGCGACCGCGCCGGCCTCGTGCAGGTCGCCATCGGTCCCAGCGCGCCGGAAGACGTGCGCCGCATCGCTGGCGGACTGGCCGGTGAGACGGTCATCGAAGTGGAAGGCGAGGTCGTCGCGCGCCCGGCGAACATGCGGAACTCCGAGCTCGCGACCGGCGAGATCGAGGTCCATCCATCGAAGCTGGTCATCGTCGGCCCCGCCGTGACGCCTGCCATCCCCGTGGCCCGCGCCAAAGGCGAGGAGCTTCCCGCCGAAGAGCTGCGGCTCAAGTACCGTCACTTGGACCTCCGCCGGCCGGAGATGCAGGCGAATCTGGTGCTGCGTCACCGCCTGCTGCAGCGCGCCCGGCGCACGCTCTCCGAGCTCGAGTTCCTCGAGATCGAGACGCCGATTCTCACCAAGCCGACTCCGGAAGGAGCGCGCGACTACCTGGTGCCATCGCGCGTGCACCCGGGAGAGTTCTACGCGCTGCCGCAATCTCCCCAGATCTACAAGCAGCTCCTCATGGTGGCGGGGTTCGATCGCTACTTCCAGATCGCGCGCTGCTTTCGCGACGAGGACTTGCGCAACGACCGGCAGCCCGAGTTCACGCAGATCGACATCGAGGCGTCGTTCGTGGGAATGGAGGACGTCCTCGGGTTCGTGGAGACCGTGCTGGCCGCCCTGTGGGAGGAAGGGGGCCACCCGGTGGCGCGCCCGTTCCCCCGCATCACGTGGCGCGAGGCGATGGAGCGCTACGGCACGGACAAGCCGGACCTGCGGTACGAGCTCGCGATCGCCGACTGGACCACGCAGGTCGCCGGGCTGGGGGTGCCGTTCTTCCAATCGGCCTTGCAGAACGGCGCGCGCGTGCGCGGCTTGGCCGTGAAGGGCGGCGCCGCGCTGTCGCGCAAGGACGTGGACCAGCTCGCCGACGCCGCCAAACAACTCGGCGGCTCCGGCCTCGCGTGGGTCAAGCGCCAAGGTGAGCAGCTGTCGGGCTCGGTCGCGAAGCACTTCACCCCGTCGGCGCTCGGCGCGCTCGGTGTGGGAGACGGGGACGCGGCCGTGATGGTCGTCGGCCCCGACCAGTCGACCTCCCCCGTGCTCGACCGGATCCGCCAGGAGGTGCTGCAACGGCTCAGCGTCAAGCCCAGCGCGGCGCATGCCTTCGCGTGGGTCGTCGATTTTCCGCTGTTCGAGCCCGATCCCGAGACGGGGAAGCCGGTGTTCGCGCACCACCCGTTCACCTCGCCGCACCCCGACGACCTCGCCGCGGGGAAGCTCGAGAGCGACCCCTTCGCGTGCCGCGCGCTGCATTACGACGCGGTCTACAATGGCAACGAGCTCGGCTCGGGGTCGATCCGGATCACCGATCCCGCGGTACAGCGCAAGGTCTTCGCGCTGCTCGGGCTCGCCGCGGCCGATGTCGACGCCCGGTTCGGGTTCCTGCTCCAGGGGCTCCAGGCGGGCGCCCCACCGCACGGCGGCTTCGCGGTCGGGTTCGATCGCGTGGTCATGCTGCTGACGGGAGCCGGCAGCCTGCGGGACGTGATCGCATTCCCCAAGACGACCGCCGCCCGGGCGCTGTTCGAAGGGGCTCCCGCGCCGGCCGGCCCCGCGGACCTGAAGGCCCTGCACATCAAGGTGGAGCGATGAGCGACGAGACCATCCAGCGGCTGTCGACCGAAGGGGTAGATCCGCTCGCGCTCGCGGGCGTGAACGACGGCAACCTGGTCGAGCTCGCCAAGCGGCTGGGGGTGCGCGTGTCCCTGCGCGGCGACACGCTCACGCTCCACGGCCCGCAGGGCGCGGTGGAGCGGGCGACGCAGGTGGCCCAGGCGCTCGTGGACCTCGCGCGCGTGGGAGAGCCGCTGGACGTCAACGACGTGGACCGCGTCGTGAGCGAGGAATCGCTCGGCACGCTCGGCCGGGAGATGGATGGCGAGTACAAGATCATCCTGCCCGGGCTGCGCCGCGTGATCGCACCCAAGACGGCCGGTCAGCGCGAGTACCTCCACGCGATCGCACAGCACGACATCGTGATCGGGATCGGGCCGGCGGGAACGGGGAAGACCTACCTTGCCGTGGCGGCGGCCGTGGACGCACTCGCGCGCAAGCGGGTGCGGCGGATCATCCTGGCGCGCCCCGCCGTGGAGGCGGGGGAGAGCCTCGGATTCCTGCCGGGGGACCTGCAGGAGAAGGTCGACCCGTACCTGCGACCGTTGTACGACGCGCTCGAAGACATGATGCCGCGCGATCGCGTGCAGAAGGCGATCGAGACGCGCACGATCGAGATCGCGCCGCTCGCGTACATGAGGGGTCGCACCTTGTCGGACGCGTTCGTGATCCTGGACGAGGCCCAGAACGCGACCGGGATGCAGATGAAGATGTTCCTGACGCGATTGGGCGTGAATTCGCGGGCGGTGATCACGGGCGACAAGACCCAGATCGACCTCGTCAACCGCGAAGACTCGGGGCTGTTGCAGGTGGAGCGGATCCTCCCCGGGATCGAGGGGATCGGCTTCTGCTATCTCACGGACGCGGACGTCGTGCGCCACCGGCTGGTGCGCGACATCATCCGGGCCTACGCCGAGGACGCCCAAGGCTGAGATGAACCTCCCGAGCAGCGAGCAGGTGCGCTATCACGGCACGCGCTGGGCCTGGGTACCGGCGCTGGCGCTGCTCACCTACCTGGCCTTTCCCTCGAGCGCGAACAACGTCGCACCCCTGCTCCAGCCCGGCGCGGTCGCCGAGCACGAAGTGATCGCCCCATTCACCTTCCCGGTGAACAAATCGGACCAGGAGCTGGCGCGGGAGGCGGAGGAGCTCGCGGGCACGGTCAGGCCCATTTACGAGTTCCAGCAGCGGGCCTTGGACAGCGCGTCGATCGCCCTGCACGCCTTCTTCGCCGGGATCGAGAACGCCGCCGATCAGGGGGGTGGCCAGGCGGTGATGCGCGTGGCCAAGGAGCAGGGCATCGTCCTGTCCCCCGCCGAGGCGGCCTACCTCGCCAAGGGCGGCAAGCGGCACAGTCTGGAGAAGGCCCTCACCGACCTGTTCGACCGCACGCTCGCGCTCGGCGTCACGGCGCCCGGCGTGCTGCAGGTGGAGCAGGCTCCCGAGCTGATCATCCGGCGGCGCTCGTCGGAAACGAGCGTGTCGCGCGATCAGGTGCTGTCCTACGCCCAGTACTTGGCGCGCGCCCGGCTCACTCACCCGGACAAGGGGTCGAGCGCCGGGGACGCCGTGTACGTGCGCCTCGCCGGTCACTTCTTCCGACCCACGCTGGTGCCGAACACGCTCGAAACGGAGCGGCGGCGGGACGAGCAACGCCGCAGCGTCGATCCCAGCAAATACATCGTGCGGGCCGGAGATCGGATCGTCGGCGCCCACGAAGTCGTCACCAACGAAGTGCACGAGAAGCTCGTCGCGCTCCACAACGAGCTGGTGCGACAAGGCCACGCGACCAGCAGCTCGGTGGGCGGGGTGCTGGGCCCGCTGCTACGGGACTCCCTCGTGCTGGGCATCTTCTGGGTCCTGCTGGTGTTCTACCGCCGCGAGACGTATCGGGAGCAGCGGCAGGTGGCGCTGATCGGCGGTCTCTTCGGCGTCGTCCTGCTACAAGCCGCCGCCGTCGCGCGATTCTTCCCGCAGCATCCCGAGATCATCGCGCTGCCGTTCCTCGCGATGATGATGACCGTGCTGTTCAACGGCCGCGTCTCGATGAACGGCGCGATGATCGTCGCCGTGGTGATCAGCCTGCAGCCGGTGTTCCACGACGTTCCGGCGCTGTTCTTGTGCCTGGGCGGCGGCGTCGCCGCCGCCCTCTCGGTGCGGGGCCTGCGGCGCCGCAGCAACTTCTACGTGCCGGTGCTGATCATCGCGCTCGGCTATCTCGCGGCCGCGCTGGCGCTGGGGCTCGCGGGCAACTGGAGCATCGCGGAAATCGGGCTGCGCGGAGTGTGGGGCGCAGCCAACGGCCTCGTGGCCGCCGGGCTGAGCTTCTTCCTCCTGCCCCTCGCCGAGTCGGTCACAGCCATCACGACCGACCTCACCCTGCTGGAGTTGTCCGACCCCAGCCGGCCACTGTTGCGACGGCTGTCACTCGAGGCGCCCGGGACGTACGCCCATAGCGTGGCCATGGCGAACCTGGTCGAGGCGGCCTGCAACCGCATCGGCGCCAACGGGCTGCTCGGGCGCGTCGGGTGCTACTATCACGACATCGGCAAGGTGAAGAACCCGCAGTACTTCGTCGAGAACCAGACACGCGGCAACAACCCGCACGACCGGCTCAAGGCCTACCAGTCCGCGGAGATCATCCGCGCGCACGTCACCGACGGCCTCGTGCTCGCCCGCGAGGCGGGGCTGCCGGAGACGGTCGCCGCGTTCATCCCCGAGCATCACGGCACCACCGAGATCACCTACTTCCTCGACCGGGCGAAAAAGAGCGGGGACGGCAGGTCCCCCAATCCAGCGGACTTCGCCTACCCCGGTCCCAAGCCGCATTCCAAGGAAACGGCCATCACGATGCTGGCCGACTCGGTCGAGGCCGCGCTGCGCGTGCTGGAGGACCTGACGCCGCAGAAGATTGAAGACGTGATCAGCCACATCGTGCGCACCAAGCTCAACGCCGGCCAGCTCGACGAGGCGCCGATGACCCTGCAGCAGATCGACCAGGTGAAGCAGGAGTTCGTGCGCATCATCACCGGGATGTACCACAACCGCATCGACTACCCGGAGTCCAGTGGCGGCATCACGGCGACCTGGCAGCCGGCGGCCCGGCAGTCCTGAGCGTTTCGCCCCTCTCGAGCCGCGCCTGGCGCGCGTCGCGCGCCGCGTGCTCGCCTGGGAGCGGGCCGACGGCGCGCGGGTGGAGCTCACGCTGCTCGACGGCGCCGCGATGCGGCGCCTCAACCGTCGCGTGACTGGCCGCCGGGGACTCACCGATGTGATCGCGTTCGCACTGCCGCAGCCCGACGGCTCGCTCGTCGGCGACGTGTACATCTGCCCCGAAGCCGCTGAACGGTGGGTGAACGGCCGGGGAAGGGGGAAGAGGGAAGGGGCGGAGGCGGAACTCGTCCGCCTCGCCGTGCACGGCACCCTGCACGTGCTGGGATACGACCACCCCGACGGGCCCGGCCGGACGCGCTCCGCCATGTGGCGCCGCCAGGAGCGCTACGTCAGCCGGCTCCGCAACGGGGCGCCGTGATGGAGACCCCGGCGGCGCTGCTGTGGGTACGGCTTGCCGTGCCGCTTGCTCCCGCCATATGGGCCGGCCTGCTGGCGCTGGGCGAAGAGGCCGCGGTGGGCGAGGCCCTGCACACACTGGGCGACGCGCCGCCGGCGAGTGTCACGGGGCGCGTGCCGCTGCACCGGGCGCTGTACCTCGCGCGCCTGGCGCTGCTCGTGCTCGGCGCCGTGGCGGCCGCCTATCTGTTGCGCTGGTGGGAGCGCCCCTGGCTCGACGGGCTCGCCACCCTCGCCATCGCCGCCGCGCTGCTGTTCGTGGTGGGCGATGCCGCGCCGCGCGCCCTCGCCGCCCTTGCGCCGCAGCTCACCGCCGAGGCCCTGCCGCTGGCGCGGCGCACCCTTGCGCCCTTCGGACCGCTGCTGTGGCTGCTCGGCGGTATGGACAAGGGCCTGCACACCCTCGTGGCGACGCCACGCCCGCTCGAACCCGACCTCCGCGCCGCCCAGCGCGACATGCTGCTCGGTGTCTTCACCCTCGCCGATACCACCGTGGACGAGGTCATGACCCCACGGCTCGACATGATCGCCGTCGACGTCGCCGCCACCGCCGACGAGGTGCGCGAGACGTTCCACCAGAGCGAGCACTCGCGCCTGCCCGTGTACGACGGCACGCCGGACAATCTCGTCGGCATCGTGTACGCGAAAGACCTGGTGCCGCTGGTGCTCGGCGTCGCGGGCGCCACGGTCCGCTGGCAGGACCTGGTCCGGCCCGCGTTGTACGTCCCGGAGACGAAGACCCTCGACAGCCAGTTGCGCGACTTCCAGCGTGGCCCGTCGCATCTCGCGATCGTGGTCGACGAGTTCGGCGGCACGTCCGGGTTGATCACGCTCGAGGACATCCTGGAGGAGATCGTGGGGGAGATCCGGGACGAGCACGACGTCGAGACCCCGCCCGCCATCCGCCAGGAAGGCGACCGCTACGTCGTGGACGGGCGAGCGTCACTGGGCGAGCTGTCCCAGGCCCTCGGCGCCGCGTTCGAGCACCCCGACGTTTCCACGGTGGGCGGGCTCATCTACTCGGCGCTCGGCCGCGTGCCGCGACCCGGCGAAGAGCTGACGCTCGACGGGTTCCGGGTGGTGGTGGAGCGCGTCGAGCGGCGGCGCGTGACCCGCGTCTGCTTCCAGCGGAAATGACGCTCGCGCTCCTCGTCCTCGTCTTTGGACTGCTCGGCGCCAGCGCCGCCGCCGCGGTCGGCGTGGCCGCGGCGGCCGTCAGCCAGCTCGAGCTGACGCGTTGGGTGACGTACAAGCTGCGCGGCGGCCGCGCCGCAGCCCGTGCACTGGAGAATCCCGGCCGGGTGCTCGCCACGGCCAACGCGCTCACCACCCTCGGCGTGATCGGCGCCGCGGGCGCGCTGCCGGCGCTGCTCGCCCAGGCCACGCCCACGTTCCTTGGCGTCTTCACTATGGCGGTCGGCGTACCGCTGTTCGTGAGTGCCGCCTACCTCGTGCCGCGGGTCGTGGGACGCCGCTGGGCCGAGCCGATCGTGGCGCGCGCGGTGCCGTGGCTCGAGCGGGTGGGACGCGCGCTCGCGCCGTTCATACCGGCGCGCGACCCCTCGCGCCGTACCACCCTCGCTGCCGTGCTCTCGGGCGCCGACACGGGGGCCCTCGCCTCGGCGGGAGAGATGGCCGTAGTCTCGGGCGTGCTGGCGTTCGCCCAACGGCCGGTCAAGGATCTGATGACGCCCCGCACCGCCGTCGTCGCGATTCCCGAAGGCCTGCTCGCCGCCGAGGCGGCGCACGTCTGCATGCAGTCGCGTTACAGCCGCTATCCGGTCTACCGCGGCTCGCTCGACGAGATCGCCGGCGTGGCGCACGCCTTCGACCTGCTGCAGCTGCAGCCGGACGGCCCGGTGCCCGTCCGGCCGGCGCTCGTCGTCCCCGGGGCGACGCGGGCCGCCGACCTGATGCTGGAAATGCAGCGCGGCCGCAGCCACCTCGCCCTCGTGCTCGATGAGTTCGGCGGCACCGCGGGCCTCGTCACGTTCGAGGACCTGCTGCGCGATCTGATGTCCGAGATCTTCGAGCCCCAGCCGGTCGAGCCGCCCCAGGAGGCGCTCGTGCGCGTCGTGGAGCTGGAGGGAAGCGCGCCCGCGAGCCGGCTCGAGGAAGCGTTCGACGTCACGTTCGGGAGCCGCGACGTACAGACGGTCGGCGGGCTGCTGGTGCAGGCGCTCGGGCGGATTCCGCGTGCCGGGGAGCGGCTCGCCTTGAAAGGGCTGGAGTTCGACATCCTGGCCGCGACCGCGACGCGGGTGGAGCGGGTAGCGGTGCGCCCCGGCCCCGTCCGGGCGATCGCGCTCGACGGACGGGAGAGCGGCGCGTGAGCGACGCGAGCGCCGCGGCCCGCCTCAACCAGCTGCGCGCGCTCGCCCAGGCCGAAGACCTGCGGCCGTTTCTGCGCCGTGCCATCCAGCTCCACCCCTCGGACCTGGCGGAAGTCCTCGCGGCGGTCGACGGCACAGCGCGCGCCCGCGCGCTCGCCGAGCTACCGGTCGAGACGGCGTCCAAGGCCCTCGCCGAGCTCGAGGGACGCCTGCGCCATCCCGAAGAGCTGCTGCGCGCCGTCGGGCCCGGTTACGTCGCCGAGCTCCTGACCGAGCTCCCGAGCGACGACGCGGCCGCGATCATCCGCGACCTGCCCTCCGAGGAGCGCGAGGCGGTCCTGTCGGAGGTCGCCGACCGGGCCGAGGTCGATCAGGTCCTCAAGTACCCCGCCGACTCGGCCGGCGGTTTGATGACCACCGAGGTCGTCACCGTGGATGCGGAGGCGTCGCTCGTCGAGGCGATCGCGGACATCCGGCGCCAGAGCGCCGAGGACGACGCGCTGTACCAGGTGTATGCCGTGGATGGGGCGCGCCGCCTCAAGGGCGTCGTCCCGATCGCGCGCTTGATTGTCGCGTCGCCGTCGCGCCGCGTACGCGAGGTGATGGAGCCGGCCGCCGCCGCGGTGCGCCCCGAAGTCGACCAGGAGCAGGTCGCGCGGCTCATGGCCCGCTACAACGTCGCCGCCGTGCCGGTCGTGGACGAGCGCGATCGCCTGCTCGGCCGGGTCACGTTCGACGATGTCATCGACGTCGTCGAAAAGGAGACGACCGAGGATCTGCTCAAGTTCGCGTCGGTGAACCCCGAGGAGGACCTCTCCGCCCCCTGGAGCGCCGCCGTCAAGAGCCGGCTGCCGTGGTTGTACGTGAACCTGCTGACGGCGTTCCTGGCGGGGGCGGTCGTCTACGTGTTCCAGGGAACGGTGAGCCGGGTGGTGGCCCTGGCGGTGTGGATGCCGATCATCGCGGGGATGGGCGGCAACGCGGGGACGCAGGCGCTCGCCGTCACGGTGCGGCGTCTGGCGCTGCGGCTCTTGCCGCGGGATCGCGCGCTCGCCGTAATCCGCAAGGAGGTCCTCGTCGGAGCGGTGAACGGCATCGCCAACGGCGTCGCGGTCGCGCTCGTAGCGGCGGCGCTGGGAGAGGGTTGGGTGCTCGGGCTCGTGGTGCTGCTCGCGATGTGGGGCAACCTGGTGGTGGCGGGATTCGCCGGAGCGAGCATTCCGATCGTGCTGGAGCGGTTCAGCATCGACCCGGCGATCGCCTCGTCCATCTTCGTAACGACCTTCACCGACGTGTGCGGCTTCGTGCTGCTGCTGGGCCTGGGAGCGTGGCTGCTGTTATAGTTAGCTTTGCATGAACCTTGCATGAGCATCGAGCGCATCGTCGAGGGGCTGGAGCGACGGGAGCCGGCGGCGCTGGCCCGCGCGATCAGCCTCGTCGAGAACCAGCGCGACGGGTTCGAGCGCCTGCTGTCCCACGTGCATCCCGGCCTGGGCCGCGGCGCGGCGCGGCGCATCGGTGTCACAGGACCGCCCGGCGCGGGCAAGAGCACGCTCACCGAGCGGCTGATCCAGCGGTTCCGCGCCCAAGAGCTCACGGTGGGCGTGGTGGCGGTCGATCCCACCAGTCCGTTTACCGGCGGGGCGCTGCTCGGCGACCGCATCCGGATGGAGTCGGCCGGCCTGGACCCCAATGTGTTCATCCGGTCCATGGCCACCCGCGGGGCGCACGGCGGCCTCGCCACGACGACCGCGGAAGTCGCCGACCTGCTCGAGGCGTTCGGGTTCGAACGGATCCTGATCGAGACGGTGGGCGTGGGCCAGACCGAGCTGGACGTGGCGCGCACGGCCGAGTCGACGGTCCTGGTGCTCGTCCCCGAATCGGGGGACGGGATCCAGACGTTGAAGGCCGGCGTGATGGAGATCGCCGACATCTACGTGATCAACAAGAGCGACCGGCCGGGGGCCGACAAGCTGCGGCAGGAGGTCGAGGTGATGCTGGGAATCCGGCGCGGGAACGCGTTTCGGCACGTGGCGCCGCACCGCACACCGGGGGCGGTCGAGGGCGGTCGCGGGCGGTCGCGGACGGCGGCGGCTGCGGACGGTGAATGGGAGCCGCCGGTGCTCGCGACCGTGGCGTCGCAGGGCGACGGCGTGGACGATCTGGTCACCGCACTCGACCGGCACTACGGCCACCTCCAGCGCAGCGGGACGCTCGCCGCCCGGCGGCGTGAGCGACTGGCGCAGCGCACCCGGGCCGTGTTGGAGCGCGCCGTGCACCAGTGGATCACCGAGGACACGCGCGCCGGGCAGCTCCTGGCCGCGCGGCTCGACGACGTGGCCGACGGGCGCCGCAGCCCCTACGATGTCGCGGCCGAGATCCTGGACCAGGTGAAAGCGGGAGCGCCCCGATGAGCGACATCGAGCGGAAGCCCCTGTACACCGCCGCTGATCTCGCCGGCTTCGATTACGCCGGTCAGCTCGGCGCGCCGGGCGAGTACCCGTTCACCCGCGGGATTCACCCCACCATGTATGGCGGGCGGCTGTGGACGATGCGGCAGTTCGCCGGCTTCGGGACGGCGGAAGACACCAATCAGCGGTACAAGTTCTTGCTCGAGCACGGCCAGACCGGCTTGTCGGTCGCCTTCGACTTCCCGACGCTGATGGGCTACGACTCCGATCATCCGCGCGCCGAAGGTGAGGTGGGGAAGTGCGGCGTCGCGATCTCGTCGCTCGCCGACATGGAAGACCTGTTCCGCGGCATCCCGCTCGACCAGGTCTCCACGTCCATGACGATCAACGGGCCGGCGGCGCTGCTGTTCTGCTTCTACGTGGCGGCGGCCGAGCGGCAGGGCGTTCCGAGTCATACGCTCCGCGGCACGGTGCAGAACGACATCCTCAAGGAATACATGGCGCAGCACGCCTGGGTGTATCCGGTCGAGCCCGCGCTCAAGATCATCGTCGATATGTTCGAGTGGTGCGCGACTCACGCGCCGCTGTGGAACACGATTTCCATCTCGGGCTATCACATCCGCGAAGCGGGGGCGACCGCCGCGCAGGAGCTCGCCTTCACGCTGGCGAACGGCTTCACGTACGTGGAGCGCGGTCTGGCCCGGGGGCTCGACGTGGACGCGTTCGCGCCACGCCTCTCCTTCTTCTGGGACGTGCACAACGATTTCTTCGAGGAGGTGGCGAAGCTGCGCGCCGCCCGGCGCATCTGGGCCCGGCACATGCGCGAGCGCTATCGGGCGAAGAACCCCCGCTCGTGGATGATGCGCTTCCATTGCCAGACCGCGGGCGTCACCCTCACCGCTCAGCAGCCGATGAACAACGTGGTGCGGGTCGCCTACCAGGCGCTCGCGGCGGTCCTGGGCGGGACCCAGTCTCTGCACACCAACTCGCTCGACGAAACGCTGGCGCTCCCGACGGAGGACGCGGTCCGGCTCGCGCTCCGCACCCAGCAGATCATCGCACACGAGACGGGCGTGGCGCAGGTGATCGACCCGCTGGGCGGCTCGTACTACCTCGAATCGCTCACCGATCAGCTCGAGCGCGAGGCCGAGGCGCTGTTCGCCGAGATTCAGTCGGTCGGGGGCGTCGTCCGGGGCATCGAGGGCGGCTGGTTCCAGCAGCAGATCGCCCGCTCGGCGGAGCAGTTCCAGCGTGCGTTGGAGGCACGCGCGCGCGTCATCGTCGGGGTCAACGACTTCACGAGCGACGACGACCACCCGGTCGAGATCCTCAAGGTCTCAAACGACGCGGAGTCGGGCCAACGGCGCCGGCTCGCGCAGCTCCGTGCCGAGCGCGACAACGGCCTCGTGGCCGACCGGCTGGAGGCGCTGCGACGGGCCGCCCTCGAAGACACGAACGTGATCGGGCCCATGCTCGATTGCGCCCGCGCCTACTGCACGCTCTACGAGATCCGGCACGCGCTGGAGCGCGTCTACGGCGCGTACCGCGAGCCGGTGTTCTTCTGACCCGTGACGGCACTGCCACTCGCCGTCAGCGCGAACGCGGTCCATGACGCCGTGCGGCGGCTCGCCGCCATCCGCCCCGGGGCCTACCGGGTCGTGTCGTGCTATCTGAAGCTCGAGCCGCGCGACAAAACGCGCGGCAAGTACCTCATCAAGATGAAGAACCGGATCCGGGGGGCGCTCGCGGACCTTGAGCGCCAGGGCTTGGAGCGCGGCGTGCGCGACCAGATCGCCGCGGACCTGGAACGGATCCGCCGCTACTTCGAGCAGCCCGCAGAGCTGCCGCACGCGCGCGGCGTCGCCCTGTTCGTGTGCGAAACCATCCGCCTGTTCGACGTGATCCCCCTGCCGCACGTGTACCGCTCGCGCCTGGCCGTGGAGCCCGTACCCCTCATCCGGGAGCTGGTGGCCCTGGAGCAGGAGTTCGGCACAATCCTCGTGGCGGCGTGCGATCGGACCGGGGCGCGCTTCTTCGAGGTGACGGCGTTCGACGTCGCGGAGCTCCCGGCCCTCCGGGCGGCGGCGAGCCGGACCGGCAAGTTCCACGGCCAGCGGCAGGCCAAGCGGGGCGGCGTGCTCGCGGGCGGGTTCGGAGAGCACAACTATCACATGCGGATCCGCGAGGAAAAGCATCGCCATTACGCCAACGTCGCCGACTACATCTACCAGATCCACACGCAGCGCCCGCTGGCCGGGCTCGTCGTGGCGGGGATCGGCGTGGACGCCGCGGCGCTGGTGCCGCATCTCCACACGTACCTGCACGACCTGGTGCTCGGCGTCGTGAAGCTGAACCCCAAGAAGGCCAGCGCCCCCCTCGTCCGTGAGGCAGCGCTGCTGTTGCGCGACCAGCGAGAACGCGCCTGGGAGCAGGCGCACGCCGAGGCGGTGAAGGACGGGTTGGGGACGGGGTGGGCGGTAAACGGCATCGACGCCACCCTGAAGGCGCTCACCCGCGGTCAGGTGCGCACCCTGCTCGCAGACGGGCACGACGACGACCCCCGCATCGATGACGCCGTGGAAGAGGCGCTGCGCCAGCGTGCCCAGGTCGACGTGCTGTACGACGACGCGGCGCGCCGCGCGGTCGCCGGCCTGGCCGCGCTGCTGCGGTTCCGCCGCTGATGGCCGGCGCGAAGCGGCCGATCCGCGTGCTGGTCGCCAAGCCCGGGCTCGACGGGCACGACCGCGGCGCCAAGGTCGTGGCCGCGGCCCTGCGCGACGCCGGGATGGAAGTGATCTACACCGGCCTGCACCAGACGCCCGAGATGATCGCCCAGGCGGCGATCCAGGAAGACGTGGACGTGGTCGGCCTCTCCATCCTGTCCGGCGCGCACCTCACCCTGTTCCCGCGGGTGCGCAAGCTCCTGAACGAAGCTGGGCGCGACGACGTGCTCGTGACGGGTGGAGGGATCATCCCCCCGGAAGACATGGACGCCCTCCAGAAGCAGGGGATCGGGAAGCTCTTCGGCCCCGGGACCCCAACGTCGGAACTCGTGAGATACATCGAAGAATGGGCGGCCGCACATGTGTCGGCCTAGCCCATTCCGCACTCCGCACTCCGCATTCCGCATTCGTACGTGAGCCGCCTCAAGACGCTCACGGCCGAGTATCGCGATCTCCGCGCACGCCTGGAGCAGGGCGGGGGCGCAGAGAAGATCCGCCGCCAGCACGATCAGGGAAAGCTCACGGCGCGGGAGCGTGTCGCCGGGCTGCTCGATCCGGGCGGCGAGTGGGTCGAAATCGGGCTGCTGGTGGCGTACGACCAGTACGAGGGCCAGGCTCCCGCCGCCGGCGTCGTCACGGGACTGGGACGCATCGCCGAGCGCCCCGTCGTCGTGGTGGCGAACGATGCCACGGTCAAGGCGGGCTCGTGGTGGCCCGAGACGATCAGGAAGATCCTTCGCGCGCAGGAGATCGCGATGCGTCAGCGCGTGCCGATCGTTTACCTGGTCGATTCGGCGGGAGTAAACCTCCCGTACCAGGGGGGCGTGTTTCCGGGACAGTACGGCGCGGCGCGGATCTTCTATTACAACTCGATCATGCGGCACTATCTCCGCGTGCCCCAGATCGCCGCGGTGATGGGGCCGTGCATCGCGGGCGGCGCGTACCTGCCCGCTCTGTCGGACGTCATCTTCATGGTCGACGGCACATCCTTCATGGGGCTGGGCGGTCCGAACCTCGTGAAGGGCGCGACCGGCCAGGTCGTCGACGCGGAGCGCCTCGGCGGAGCCAAGACGCACACGACGGTCAGCGGGGTCGCCCACTACCGCGCGAGCGACGATGCCGACGGCCTGCGCCGCATCCGCGACTACGTCACCCGCCTGCCGCGCGCTCCACGGCCGCGGCCTCCGGCGGGCAAGCCCAAACGCGATCCCAAGGAGCTGTACGATCTCCTCCCGGCCGATCATCGCATGAGCTACGACGTGCGCGCGGTGCTCGAGTGCCTGCTGGATGGGGGGAAGCTGGACGAGTTCCAGCCCGAGATCGCGCCGGAGATGATCTGCGGACACGGTGCGATCGCCGGGCGTGCGGTCGCCGTGATCGCCAACTCGCGCGGGGTCATCAAGGGGAAGCAGGGAGAGTCGCCCAAGATCGGCGGGATCATCTATACCGAGAGCGCGGAGAAGGTGGCCTATTTCATCGACAACGCCGATCGCGAGCGCATCCCGCTCCTCTTCGTTCAGGACGTGTCAGGCTTCATGGTCGGGACCGAGGCGGAGCACTCCGGGATCATTCGCGCCGGCGCACGGTTCGTCGAAGCGATGGCGACCGCCACCGTGCCGAAGCTGGTGCTCACGGTGAATCACGCATCGGGCGCCGGCTACTACGCCATGGCGGGGCAGGGGTTCGACCCCGACTTCATCGTCTCGTGGCCGACGGGGCGCATGGGCGTGATGGAAGGGGAGTCCGCCGTTCAGGCCGTCTATGGCGGTGACGCGGCCAAGGCCGACAACAGCGCCGCCGTCGACGCCATGCGCGCCGACTACGACCACCAGCTCGACGCTCGATTCGCGGGCGCGCGCGGCTTCGTGGACGCGCTCGTACTGCCCGAAGAAACCCGTGACACGGTGGCGTTCCTGCTGGAGGTCACCACGGAATTCACCGGCCCGCACCTCGGGCCCTTCGTCCTGCCGAGGGATACGTGATCGTACGCCTGCGTTCGCTGGTCCTCGTCGCGCTCGGCGCCGCCTGTGCCGGTGGCGCGCCACGCGCCGTCGCACCGCCCACGCCGACAGCCGGCCCGCCGGTCGTCGCGCCCCCCCCGCCCCCCCCGCCCCCCGACGCGGCCGCCGAGCGCGCGCAACCGGCGTTGCCACCGGCCGTGGCGTTCATGGCCGGATTGATGCCGCTCAATAGCACGGGGGTCGATCAGTTCCGCGCGAAGCATCCGACCTACGACGGGCGCGGGGTGCTGATCGGGATCCTGGACACCGGTGTCGACCCGGGCGTGGACGGGCTGATCACCACGAGCACGGGAGCGCCAAAGATCGTCGAGCTGCGGGACTTCTCGGATGAAGGCCGGGTGGCGCTGTCGCCGGTCACGCCGTCGGGTGACGGCACGGTCTCGGTCGGCGGGCGGAAGCTGTCCGGAGCGGGGCGCATCGGGCGACTCACGAGCGCGACGACCTGGTACGCGGGTCAGCTCGCCGAGCTGCCATTGGGCAAGGCGCCGGCGGCCGATCTGAACGGCAACGGCACCAATACCGACGTCTTCCCCGTGATCGTCGTGAAGGCCCCCGACGGGTGGGTGGCGTTCCTCGACTCGAACCTGAACGGATCGTTCGAAGACGAAATGCCGCTGCACGACTATCGCCAGGGGCGCGAGACGATCTCGCTCGGCGCGAAGCCGATCACCCTGGCCGCGAACTTCGACGAGGCCGCCGGCGTCCCCAAGCTCGACATCGTCTTCGACAACGGCGGGCACGGCACCCACGTCGCTGGGATAGCGGCCGGCCACAACCTGTTCAACGTCGCGGGATTCGATGGCGTGGCGCCGGGAGCCCAGCTCCTGGGCCTCAAGATCGCCAACAGCGCGCGCGGTGGCATCTCCGTGAACGGCGCGATGCAGCGCGCTATGCAGTACGCCGCGCGCTACGCCGAGCAGCGCAACTTGCCGCTGGTGCTGAACTTGAGCTTCGGCGTCGGGAACGAGCTCGAGGGGCAGGCCGTGATCGACTCCATCGTGGACGCCTTTCTCGTGGCGCACCCGGCCGTGGTGTTCACGATCAGCGCCGGCAACGACGGGCCGGGTCTGTCGACGGTCGGGTTCCCGGGTTCGGCCGACCTGGCGCTCTCGATCGGCGCGGTCTTTCCGGGCGCCTTCGCCCGCCCGGCCCAGGCGGGGACGCCGCCCGCCCTCGACGTGCTCGGCTGGTGGAGCTCGCGGGGCGGCGAGCTCGCCAAGCCCGATTTCGTGACGCCCGGTGTCGCGTTCTCGGCGGTGCCGCGCTGGGACACGGGGAACGAGATCAAGGGCGGTACCAGCATGGCGGCGCCGCACGCCGCCGGGCTCGCCGCCTGCCTCATCTCCGCGATGCTGCAGGAGGGACGCCGGGTGAGCGCCGCCGAAGTGGCGCAGGCCCTGCGCGCGTCCGCGGTGCCGTTCGCAGGGGCGACGGCGGTCGACGAGGGCGCCGGGATGCCGCGCCTCGACGCCGCCTATCGCTGGCTCTTGAGCGGCCACCAGGGCTCCGAGTATGTCGTGCGGACCAGTGCAGGGGGATCGGGGGCGTTTCGCAGAGACGGCCTTGCGGGCCCGGGCGACACAGTGCAGCTGTTCCACGTGCGCCACGTGGCCGGACTGCGGGCCGCGCAATTCCTGCTGCGGACGAGCGTCCCCTGGCTCGCTGCGCCCGCTCTCGTCCCGGCCGGCGCCCGCGAGACCGAGATCCCGGTGACGTACACCCGCTCCGGGCTCGGCGCTCCGGGTGTGCACGTCGGAGCCGTGACGGCCTGGAACCCGAGCGACACGCTGGCCGGGCCGCTGTTCGCCCTGCCCAGCACCATCATCGTCCCCTACGAGCTGGCGTCGAAGCCGCTGTACGACGAGCGGCGCGCCATCGGCCCCGCCCGCGTGCAGCGCTACTTCCTCCGCGCGTCGCAACCGGGCGGCACGCTGGCCGCACGCGTCACTCTCCCCGACTCGGCCGAGCAGCGCGCCACGGTGCGACTGTACGAGCCGAACGGACAACCGTTCCGGGATGTCGAGGAGGTGCAACTCGGCCGGACCGACCCGGGCACGGGCGGGTTTGTGGTGCGCGCCGAGGATCTGGTGCCGGGGGTGTACGAGCTCGACGTAATCGCGCCGCCGCTCTCCGGCGTCAGCGTCACGGCGCGAGCCGAAGTCGCACCGCTGTTGCTCAGTGATAACGAAGCGTCGAACCCTGGAGACGCGACCGCAGGCGGGCGCCTCACCCGGGCGCTGGTGGGAGCGGAGCGACGCGTCGATGTAACGGGCCGCGGCGCCCCGCCCGAAAGTCTCACGGTGCGGGTGCCCGACTGGGCATCCCGCGCGGTCATCGACGTCCGAATGCCACGGGAGCAGTGGGGCGAGTTCACGGATTTCGGGGTGACGGAGTTCGACTCGGCGGGACAGCAGGTCGGACAGGGTGCCATGAATTACGCGGTCGGCCGCCACGGCTTCGATATCGCGCCCGCATTGCGTGATCGGCCGGTCACCGTCGAGTTGTTCCCTGCCTTCGCGCGCGACGGCGGCGCCCGCCCCTGGCACGCCACGGTGCGGGTGCGCTTCCTGTTGCGCGAGGGCCGCCCGTTCGGCGATGGCGCGGATGTCACAGTCGTCCCGGGCGGTCGAACGGTGGTGGCGCCCCAGCGACCGCCCCAGCTCGCGCTGCCCGACGGCTTCGCCCCACTCGTCGAGCTGCGCGTGCACGCGGGCGTCGGGGCGGATGCGGTCCGCCGCGTCGTGCCGCAGCCGTGACGTCACGGCGGTTGCCGCCTTCCCCGACCGTCCGCGTCGCGGCCGGACAGGGTTTTTGGGGCGACTGGCTCGAAGCCCCGTACCGCCAGGTGACCGGTGGGGCGATCGACTACCTCATGATGGACTACCTCGCCGAAGTCACCATGTCCATCTTGCAGAAGCAGAAGACGCGCGATCCGACGCTCGGCTACGCCAAGGACTTCGTCCCCCTGATGGAGCGGATCCTGCCGCTGCTGGTGGAACGCCGCATCAAGGTCACCGCGAACGCCGGCGGCGTGAACCCCCGCGCCTGTGCGGACGCCGTGGCCGGCGCGGCTCGCCGCCTGGGGCTCGCCGGAAAGCTGCGCCTCGGCGTCGTGACGGGAGACGACCTGCTCGGGCGGCTCGACGGGCTGCTCGCCCGCGGCCACGAGCTCAAGAACTTGGACACCGGGCGCCCGCTCCGGGACGTGCGCGACCGCGTGCTTTCGGCTAACGCCTACCTCGGCGCCTGGCCGGTGGTGGAGGCGCTGCGACGCGGCGCGGATGTCGTGATCACCGGCCGCGTCACCGACACGGGACTCACGCTCGCGCCGCTGATTCACGCCTTCGACTGGAAGGCCGACGCCTGGGACTTGCTCGCGGCGGGGACCGTGGCGGGGCACACGATCGAGTGCGGCGCCCAGTGCTCCGGAGGCAACTGCCTGGTGGACTGGGAGCGCATCCCCGATCTGGCCCATGTGGGCTATCCGATCGTCGAGGCGCGTCCCGACGGCGGCTTCGACATCACCAAGCACGCTGGCACGGGGGGCCGCATCACGGTCGCGGGCGTCACCGAGCAGCTGGTGTACGAGATGGGCGACCCCGCGGAGTACATCACGCCGGACTGCATCGCCGATTTCACGACGATCCGTCTGGCGCAGGCGGGCAAAGACAGGGTTCGGGTGTCAGGGATCAGGGGACGACCGGCCACCGACAAGCTGAAGGTCTCAATCGCCTACGCGTACGGCTATAAGGCGGTGGGCACGCTCGTCTACGCCTGGCCGGACGCGTACCAGAAGGCCAGCGCGGCGGATCGGGTGGTGCGGCAGCGTCTCAAAGACTTGGGACTCCAGTTCGAGGCGATCCTGACCGAGTTCGTCGGCGCGGACGCCACCCACGGTCGTCTGGCGCTGGAGCGGGCGCCGCTGGACGAGCTCCCGGAAGTGCAGTTGCGCATCGGGGTGCGTGCGTCCGACCAGGCGGCCGTGGACCGCTTCACGCGCGAGATCGCGCCCCTCATTCTCAACGGGCCGCCCAGCGTCACCGGGTTCGCGGGCGGGCGGCCCAAGCCGGAGGAGATCGTAGCCTACTGGCCTGCCCTCGTCGACAAGCGGATGGTCGAGCCGTGCGTGGAGATCGTGGAGGTATGAAACAGCGGGCGGTCAGGAAGCCGCGGCGCGTCCGTCTCCTGGACCTCGCCCACGCCCGCTCTGGCGACAAGGGCGACACCGCCAACGTCGGGCTCATCGCGCTCAAGCCCGAGTATTACCCGATCCTCGTGAAACAGGTGACCGCCGCCCGCGTCGCCCGGCACTTCAAGGGCATGATCAAGGGCCCGGTCGAGCGCTACGAGCTGCCCAACCTCGGGGCGCTCAACTTCCTGCTGCACGGAGCCCTGGACGGCGGTGGCACGATTTCGCTCAAGACCGACGCCCAGGGCAAGGTGTTCTCGACCGCATTGCTGCGCCTGGAGATCGAGATCGAGGCGTCGCGGTGAGCGGCAACGAGCAGGTCCTGGTCGCGGTGCAGGGCGGGGTGCTCACCGCCACGCTCAACCGGCCGGACAAGAAGAACGCCATCGACACGTCGATGATCGACGCGCTGCTGGCCGCGCTCGAGCGCGCCGATCTCGACGCGGCCGTGCGGGTAGTCGCGCTGCGCGGCGCCGGCGGCGACTTCTGCGCCGGCATGGATCTGCAGGAGCTGCTCGCCTCGGCGGACAAGACCGTAGAGGAGAATCGCCGGGCCGCGCTGCACTTCGGCGAGGTCTTCCTGCGCATGCGGGGGCTCCCCAAGCCGGTCGTCGCGCTGGTGCAGGGACGGGCGCTCGCCGGCGGGTGCGGCCTGGCGACCGGGTGCGACCTGGTGCTAGCGGCTGAGTCGGCCAGGTTCGGGTATCCCGAAGTGCAGCGCGGCTTCGTGCCGGCGATCGTGATGACACTCCTCAAGCGGAGCGTGGGAGAGAAGGTGGCGTTCGATCTCGCGGCGACGGGTCGCGTGCTCTCGGCGCCCGAAGCGGCGGAGCTGGGCCTGGTGTCGCGGGTATACGAAGACTCGGACTTCGAGGAGCAGGTCGCTGAAGTGTTGCGGGCGCTGGCGGCGTCGAGCGCCTCGGCCCTCGCCCTCACCAAACAGCAGTTCTACCAGCTGGAGGGGATGCGCTTCGAGGATGGCATCCGGCTCGGCGCCGACGTCAACGCCGTCAGCCGCACCACGCCGGACTTCCGGGCCGCGCTCCAGGCGTTCCTGAAAAAATGACCGGCGCCCTGCGCCAGCCCGGCGGAATCCTGTTGGTCTCCTGCTACGAGCTGGGTCACCAGCCACTCGGGGTGGCCTGGCCGCGCGCGTTCCTCGAGCGGGCGGGATACGCTCCCGAGACCCTCGACCTCGCGGTCGAGCCGTTCGATGCGGACAAGGCGCGGCGCGCGCGAATCGTGGCGATCAGCGTCCCGATGCACACCGCGCTCCGGCTGGGAGTCCGGGCTGCCGAGCGGGTGCGCTGCGTGAACGCGACGTGCCGGATCGTCTTCTACGGCCTGTATGCGCTGCTCAATGCGGAGTACTTGAGGGCCCACGGCGCCGACGCGGTCTTGGGAGGCGAGCTAGAGCAGGAGCTCGTCGCTTTGGTGCGGCACTGGGACGCGGGCGGGGAGCCCGCGATCGAGCCGCGGCCGGCGCTCGAGCGACTCCCGTTCCCGCCGCCGAGCCGGGTGGGGTTGCCGGCGCTTACCCGGTATGCGAGCCTGGCGCGCGGCCGGGACCTCGTGCCGGCGGGCTACGTGGAGGCGAGTCGCGGCTGCCTGCATACCTGCCTGCACTGTCCCGTCCCGGCCGTGTACGGCGGACGTTTCTTTATCGTCCCGCGGGACGTCGTGCTGACGGACATCCGCGGGCTGGTCGCGGCCGGCGCAGGGCACATCACCTTCGGCGACCCCGACTTCTTGAACGGTCCCGGCCACGCCGTGAAGCTCGTCCGGGCGCTGCACGACGAATTCCCGCACGTGAGCTACGACTTCACCGCAAAGATCGAGCACGTGCTCGAGCAGCAGCGGTTGTTCCCCGAATTCGGCGCGACGGGGTGCGCCTTCGTCGTCTCGGCGGTCGAATCGCTGTCTGACACCGTGCTCACACACCTCGACAAGGGGCACACCAAAGCCGACGTCATCGTGGCGCTCGCCATCCTGCGCGCCGCGGGGATTCCGCTGCGGCCATCCTTCGTACCGTTCACGCCGTGGAGTACCCTCGACGACTATCTCGAGCTGCTGAGCTTCGTCGCGGCGGAGGGGCTCATCGATCACGTGGATCCCGTGCAATACACGATCCGGCTGCTGATTCCGCCCGGCTCGTTGCTCCTCTCGCGCCCGGCGATTCGGCCGTTTCTCGGTGCCGTCGACCCGGCGGCATTCACCTATCGGTGGACCCATCCCGATCCGCGCATGGACGAGTTGCAGCGCGAGGCGAGCGCGCTGGTGGAGCGAGCGGCCCGCGCGAGCGACGATGCGTGGACGACGTTCTATCGCCTGCGGGCACTGGCCGAGGAGCGCGCTGCGTTGCCCCCGACGGCCGGTGGAGTCGCGCCGCCTCCCGAGCGGCCGATTCCGGCCCGGCTCACGGAGCCGTGGTTTTGCTGAGCGGAGCCGACGGAGAGCCAGGTTGGCTCTGTGGAGCGGGAAGCGGGGGGATGGCGGTGACGGCACGGCCCCGCTGCGCGCGCAGCCCGTCGCGCAGCAGCGCGGTGAGCTCGGGTCGTCCTCCACGATCAAAACGCGAGCTGAAGAAAGGATTGCAACCGATGGCATGGTCGCGCCAAAGGGGCTCCGGCTACGATCCTGTGGCTTCCCGGGAGCGGCCGAGTTCGGCGGCGCCATGCCTAGCGCGGGTGCTGCCCGGCAAGCCGGACGACCGCCGCGTTTGCCTCCGCGACGACCGGTTTGAGCTCGACGTCGGCGTGAGCCCACGCTGAGGCGACGAAACGATAATCACGAATTTCCTCATCGCGGTCGCCGACTCGATCGGCGGCTCGAGCCTGTGCGAGCGCCGTCAACACGCTGAGCGGTCTCGGCCACCACGGCACGCCCGGAGCGAGCAGCTGTAGCGCTTCCTCGGCGCGGCCTCCTGCGGTAAGCAGTTCGGCCCTGGTCAGGTGAGTCCAGGGAAACGCCTCCCGGCACCCTCCGCACAGCGAGTCGGGTAACGTCTCGAACGAGCGTAGGGCCGCGCCCGTGTCTCGTTGCGCCAAGGCGAGGTAGGCGCCTCCTCGGGCGGCGTCGTAGAGGCGCAGCCGCCGCTCCTGCGCCGACCCCGCCTCTGCCAAGGAATCGCTCAGGGCGACGAATCGCCGGATGGAGGCCGTGTCGCCCTTGGCCGCCCACCACGGAAGTCCTACAGCGGCAGCCGGCGCGACCCGATGAGCCAGCCAGCGCTCGAACTGCGCGCGGGCGGAATCGTCGGGAACCGCGCCGAGGGCTACCAGCTCTCCAAACAGGTCCGGAAACCGATTGCCTGCTATCTGATAGGCCGCCGCCCCATGCCCGCGGAATGCCTGCGCATTTGACATCAGAGACCGCCTGAACACCGGGTCCAGCACGGTCGGGTCCCGCGTGCGGGTGTTGGTCGTCAGGCGGTCACTGACAATGAGGCGGACCACTTCCAGCTCGGGCTCTGTGGAATCCGCGCCCTCGGGTAGGGCGTCGAGCGCACTCATCAGCACGTCGCTCGAAGCGCTGTTCAGCAAGCTCCCCAGGGCAGGGAGACGCGTGCTTGTCAGAGCCATCAGGCGCGAAGCGAGCCGGATGCCTTCTGCATCGATGTCCCCGGGGCTCAGCGCCAGGTACGCCGCGACATAGCGGCGCGATGCAGCGGGCCCGTACAGTTCGCCGACGATCCGGATCGGGTGGAGGTACGCGGGAGCGAATCCCGAGTCGAGTGCGATGGCGTGGTCGAACGCCGCCAGTGCCTCACCGCGCGTGATGCCCTCCCAGTACCCAAAGTGCGTTCGCGCGTCTCCCAACTGGAACCACACCTCGGGATCGTCCGGGTAGCGCTCGGCCGCAGTGGCGAGAGTGGCGAACAGTCGGTGGCTCTGTGCCCACCACGCCGCGTCGTCGGTGAAGCTACGGAGCGCCTCGAACAGCGAGTCGGCGACAATCAGCAGGCTGTCGCGCGGCGCCAGGCCCTTGTTGAAGGCCGCGCTGCGAAACGCATACGCTTGGGCCGGGTGCTCGCTGGTGGGTTCGGCCCAGGCGTCCACTTGGCTCAGATGGCTCAGCGCGAGGGCGAAGGTGCTGTCGATGGCGATCGCCCGCCGGTAATACGCGACAGCCGAATCCCAGGCGGTGCGACGATAGAACTGTTCTCCTCGCAAGAACGCCTTGAGGGCGGGCCCCGACTTGGAACCGACAGACGCGTAGGAGTTTGCGGCAATGGGGCGTCTGCGGTTGAGCTCGTCTAGCACACCTCGCGTGATGGAATCCGTAACGAGGTCCATCCGATCTACGCTGGCCTTCACCTGAACCTCTCCGAGAACCTCATTGCCGGCGACATCCAAGAGTGTCGCCGTGAGACGGATGGAGTCTTGCCCGGCCGTGAGTACCGTACCGAAGACCGCTAGGCGTGCTCCCGTTGCGCGACCGAGAGTCGCTGCCGCTTCGGGATCGCCCCGGCCGCGCCACCGCCGGATGACGACCGTCGGAGATACCGTCCGCAGCGGACCGGCGCCGTCCAGATCGCGTGACAGCACATCCACGAGCCCCTCGCGCCACAGCTGGAGCTTCGGGTCGAACACGTCAAACGGCGCCACCGCGATGAGGTTCGGGTCAAGGGCCGCACGGGCGTGCGACCGCGAGATGGACAACGCTCCGAGCGCTGCCGCGGCCGCCGCGAGCCCACTGCCGACGGCTAGAACCCACCGCCCCTTGCGAGCAGCGCGGTGCCTCGGTCCGGGAGGCCGAGCCAAGGGCACCACGGCCTCGGCGAAAGCGATTGGCCCGCGTGTCAGATCGGCCTGGGGGCGGGGGGCTGCGTCTCGCGGGGGCGGCGAACCAATGTGGATCTGTCGCACGATCGCGAGCACCGTCTCATCGGGCTCCATGTGCAGCTCTTCCCGCAGCAGCGTAGCGTGAATTTCCGCCTGCCGGAGCGCACCGGCGCTGTCGCCGACAGCGATCAGCGCCCTCATGAGACCGGAGACAATCTGCGAGCTGTACGGGTCAAGCGCCGCCAGCCGCCGCCACCACTCCACGGCGCGCCGATGCTCGCGACGCTCCGTGGCGCCGACGGCGAGACGCTCCAGCGCATCGGCGATGAGCCCGGCCAGCCGGGCGCGCTCTGCATCGACCCAGTGTTCGAACTCGGGCGATCCGTGCGCATGGTCGAGGTGAACGCCGTCGAGGAACGGGCCGACGTACAGCGCGATGGCGCGCTCGAGCTCCGTGCGGGCGAGCGCGGTCTCCAGATCCGCGACGTCGCTATCGATAAGGGCTGGGTTGAGGCTCAAGTCGGCGGAGCCGAGGAAGAGGTCGTCGGAGCCCAGCTCGCGACGCAGGGCGGACAGCGACTGCGTCAGCGCATGCCGGGCGTGCTCCGCGTCGCTCTCGGACCAGAAGAGGGCGAGCAGGCGGTCGCGGCTGACACCCCGCTCTCCCCCCGTCGCGAGCACGGCGAGCAGCGCCAGCTTGCGGCGCTGCGCCGCCGCCCCGGTGACCGGACCGCTCTCACCGGTGAGCGAGAGCCCGCCGAAGGTCCTTAGTCTGAAGGGCATAGACCCCTGCTGACTTCTATCTGACTTCTGGCTGTTCCAAGACGAATAACGTCCGTGGCCAGGAAGTGCAACTAAGGCGCACGCGTCTCACGTTGCAACGACCGCGATGTCGGCGACGATCGACCGAACATGGGGGACGACATGAGAAACGAGATGAGAGGGCTGGAACTCTGCGGCGTGGCAGTCGTGGTGCTCCTCGCTGGGTGCGACCATCCTACGGCCATCCCGCCGATCCCGACGCCTCCGGCCCGTCCCACCATGACGATTGCCGACGCCGCACACGGCGTGGGGCATCCCCATTTCTACTTCCTGCCGCCCCTTGTGCCGAACCCGAGTTTCAGCGGCACGTTCGATCCCACCCTCGGCCCTCTGCTAGCCGTCGACGTCTGCCGGGTGGATGCCGGTGCTTGCGTCACACCCTTGATTGCGAGCTTCACCTCCAGCGGCGGCGCCACGTCCGCGAGCGTTCGACTGGATGCGGCAGCCGAGTGGTACAGCGTCAACTGGAATACGAAAGCGGCGGCGCTCGACCCCAGCCAGACGTACCGCATCCGCGTCAGCGTGGCCGGCCTCACCATCGGGTACGCCGACGTCGACGTCGTGGAAAGCGGGAGCGAGCTCAAGAACGTCCAGACCGGCGAGTTCGTCGGCTTGCTCGACGGCCGCACGCTCCCGATCAAGTTTCGCATCGAGCGAGATCCGGCGATCATCGCGCACGTGCTCCACAGTCAGAACTACACGGCCGGACAGGTAGCGATTGTCTTGCAACGCGATTTCGGGCTCGGCGCCCAAGCATCGGCAACGATCCTATTCGGCGAATCCTACGTTGGCGTGGACGTCGGCCAAGCCTTGAAGGACGTCTTCAATGTCGCCTCAGGCGACGCTGCGCTGATCCTCAAAACTGCCGGCTTCGATGTCGCCGGAGTGGGAGCGGCGTTACAGAGCGTCTACCAACACACTTCGGCGCAGGCGGCCGGGTTGCTCAAGTTTGTGGGGTTCACCGTGAACGAGGTGACCGACGCGCTGAGCACCGTGTTCCACGAGCCTGCTACCGCCCTCGCGCAAATCCTCAAGAACGTGGGCTTTCCCGCCGAAGAAGTCGCGCGCGGCCTGCACATGGAGCTTCAGCTGACCCTCCGCGACGTCGCGCAGATTCTCAAGGATGTCGGCTTCGACGCGACTCCGATCGCCCGCGCGGTCCACATCGAATTCCAGCTCGTGGGACAGGCAGTCGCGCAGATCCTCAAGGACCTTGCATTCGAATCGGGCGCGGTCGCCCAGGCCCTGCAGGTGGAGTTTCGTCTCGTGGCCAAGGACGTCGCTCAGCTGCTCAAGGACGTCGGCTTCGACCCGAGCGCGATCGCGCGTGGTCTGCAAGCGGCGTTTCAACTCGCGGCACCGGAGGTCGCCCAAATTCTGAAAGACCTCCTGTTCAACCCCGAGGCAATCGCGCAAGCTCTGAACGCGGAATTCCACCTGCTGGCGGCTGACGTCGCGCAGATCTTGAAGGACCTGGGTATCGACCCCCTCGGCATCATGCGCGCGCTGGACGTCGAGTTCCGACTGTCGCCCGGTCAGGTAGCGGAGATCCTCAAAGACCTCGCGTCCGATCCGGCCGCAATCGCCCAGGGGCTGCACGACGAATATCGATTGACCGTTGCTGAGATCGCCCGCGTGCTCAAGGAGGTCGGGTACCATCCTGATGCCATCGGACGCGTGCTTCACACGCAATTCCAGCTCCTGGATCGGGACGTGGCCAAGATCCTCCACGATCTTGGGATCGATCCGACGGAGATCGCTCGCGCGCTAGCTGTCGAGTTCCAAATCGCGTCGCTTGATGTCGCGCAGATACTCAAAGATCTGGGAATCGGCCCCGGCGGTATCCTGACCGCCCTACGTGCGTCGTTCAATGTGCTGCAGGACGCAGGGGCGCAACTCCTGAAGGATGTCGGGTTCGGCCCCAGCGACATCGCTCAGGGTGTGCAGAGCGCATTCCAACTCGGCCCGCAAGACACGGCCCAGATACTGAAGAACCTAGGATACGGGGTCGGCGAGATCACGGCGGTGCTGAAAGACGTGTTCCAGCTCGGCGTCAGCGTGATCGCCGACATCCTTCACGCCATCGGCCTCTAAGGGACAACCGGGAGGACACCATGCACCCGTCAGCTACTCCTCGCTCACCGGCACGTGCCACGGGACTACTCGCTGTGGCAGGCGTTGCCTTCGTCGTCGTCCAGGCAAGCTGCGAGCACTCCAAGACACCGCTTGCGCCTGACGCACCGCAGTTCAGGTCGTCTGCCGGCGACGACCCCGAAGGCACGATCGCGTTCGTGAGCAACCGCGACGGCAACTACGAGATCTACGTCATGAACCCGGACGGGAGCGGAGTCACCCCCCTCACCAACACTACGCCCCCCGTCGGGCATTTTGATCCTGCGTGGTCGCGCAACGGCAAGCAGGTCGCGTTCGCCAGCAACCGCGACGGCAACTACGAGATCTACATCATGAACGCGGACGGGAGCGGAGTCACCCAGCTCACGAGCACTGAGAGCCCCGTCAGCAACTTCGCGCCCGCCTGGTGCGGCCATCACATAGCGTGGCAGAGCAACCGCGACGGGCCTGTCAACATTTACCTGATGAACGACGACGGGACCGGGGTCACGCGGTTTAACGACAACGCCAACGACGCGGAACCCACCTGGTCGCCCACCTGTCAGCAACTGGCCTTCCAAAGCAACCGGGATGGCCCTTACAACATCTACGTCATGAACGCCGACGGGACAGGAGTGACTCGGCTTACCAACACGCTCGCGTTTGACTCCGATCCGGCCTGGTCGCCCAACGGCCAAAACGGCAACCAAATCGCGTTCGCGAGCACCCGCGACGGCAACAACAACGTGTACGTCATGAACGCGGATGGGACCGGAGTCACCCGGCTCACCAACGGCGTCCTGTTCTATTCATTCAGGCCGGCCTGGTCGCCCGACGGAGAGCAGATCGCGTTCGAGAGCAACCGTGACGCCGCCTTCAACAACGACATCTACGTCATGAACGCGGATGGGACCGGAGTCACCCGGCTGACCGACAACATCGCGGTGGATGGAGAAGCCGCCTGGACCAGGCACTAACGCTATCGCGGTGTCTCGCAACCAAGTGGAGTTGTCATAAAGGAGCTCATATGCACCGCATGATCCCGCTGGTCGCCACCGCAGCCGCAAGCCTCGTCCTCGTCGGCTGCGTTGAGAGGGTGAACGCCCCCATCGCAGCTCGACCCCTGGACGCACCACGCTTCGAGATCCGCGACGGAGCCCATAACAGCGGCAACCCGCACTTCTATTTCCTGCCGCCCATCGTCGCGACCCCAAACGCGACGGGCAGCTTCGACGCGACGCAAGTTCCCGGCGTGACCGTGTGCCAATTGGCCGGCTCGGACTGCGGCCCAGTCGTCGCCCAGTTCTCCATGACCACCGGCACCGCCTCGGCAGTGGTGCGCGTGGACGCCACAAGCCAGCTCTACATCGTGAACTGGCAGACCGACCAATGCACCACGGGGCCGTGCACGCTGCCGTCGGGCAACGTGTATCGGATTCGCGTGCTCGTGGCGAGCACCGAGCTGGGACATGCGGACGTCCAAGTGGTGGCGAGTCAGCACGAGGCGAAGAACGTGAACACCGGCGAACTCTTCCCGCTCGTCGACGGCCGAACGCTGCCGGTCAAGTTTCGCATCGAGCAAGGAGCCGTGTTCGTCGCGGGGCCGAGCACCCAACCGCTCATGATTCAGACGCCGGTCACGGCCGCCGGGAGCAGCGTCCAGCTCGTCATTCCGGCAGGCGGGCTGTCGCAGCTCACCGGGATCACCGTCGTGCCGGCCATGCTCCCAACCGGTACGAGCACCAGCGCGCTCGTCGGTGGGACGGCGTATGACTTTGGACCGACAGGGACCATGTTCGCGTCGCCCGTGGCGGTCACCCTGCAGTACAGCCCTGCGCAGCTCCCAGGCGGGACGGCCGAGTCGGCGCTGCGGCTCTTCACGCTGATCCAGGGCCGCTGGTTCCTCGTGCCAGGCAGCAGGGTGAACACCGCGACGCACGTGGTCATGGGCAGAATGAGCCATTTCAGCACTTACGGGGTGCTCGCCTCCGCGTCGCTGAGCGCGGGGGGCGCGTTCAGCTGTGGCATGGGGACGAGTGGCACCACGGTGTGCTGGGGTGACAACGGCATCGGCCAGCTCGGCAACGGCACGACAGGAGGCATCGGCACCACCCCGACGGCGGTGTCCACTCCCCCGGGCATCGGCTTCAGCGTGGTGAACGCGGGGTCGGCGCGCGCCTGCGGTGTCGCCGTCAATGGTCAGGCCTACTGTTGGGGCGCGGGTACTCTGGGCGACGGAACGACTGACGCCAGCTCGACGCCGACGTTGGTAGCGGCGCCGGGAGTGCACTTCGTCACGGTGGACGTGGGACAGAACGCATCGTGCGCCGCCGACACGCTCGGGACGGGATACTGCTGGGGCATCAACATCGCCGGAGAGCTGGGAATCGGGTCGGTCGGCGGACTCTTCACAACGCCACAACTGATCGCCACACCTGCCGGAGTCAGCTTCTCGGCCGTCAGCGTGGGCGGGGTCATCTCCGACTCCGGCCACGCGTGTGCCCTGACCCCGAATGGCGGAGCCTACTGCTGGGGCTGGAATTCCGAGGGCGCTGTGGGCAATGGCTCGTCGGGTAACTACATCGAACCAGCACCCGTCGCGGTGGCGTTGCCTGTGACCGATTCCGCCGGGTTCAGTGTAGTAAGCGCCGGAGGAGAGTTTGTCCAATTCTCGTGCGGGGTTGGCCTCTCGGGCGCCGTGTATTGCTGGGGAGCAAATTTCGGCGGTCAGCTCGGTACCGGATCGGTGGGAGGGAGCAGTTTCCTCCCGGTGCCGATCGCCGCGCCGGCGGGGGTGACGTTCACCACGGTCAGCGCAGGCGGCTTCCACGCGTGCGCGGTGGCGACCACTGGGAGCGTCTACTGCTGGGGGTCGAACAGCAACGGCCAGCTCGGCGATGGCACGACGACCGATAGCCCGACACCGGGGCTGGTCTCCGCCCCGGCGGGTGTGAGCTTCACTTCTGTGAGCGCCGGCGGCTTCCATTCCTGCGCCATCGCGAACGCTCCCACCCTGAACACCGCGTACTGCTGGGGGGCGAACTCGAGCGGGCAGCTTGGCAACGGGACCACCGTCGACCAGCTTACGCCCGTCGCGGTGTCGACGATTCCGTGAATGGATTTCTGACCCCGACCCCTGGAGGTAGGTATGCCCACCTACATCTCGTTGCTCCGCTACACCCAGCAGGGCATCATGGACGCCAAGAACGGCCCGGCGCGACTCGACGCCGCCAAGGAAGCGTTCCGGCGCGCGGGCGCGGAAATGAAAGCCTTCTATCTCCTGATGGGCCCGTACGACGCCCTCGCGATCCTCGAGGTGCCTGACGACGTGACGGGCGCGCGCATGGCGCTGGCGATCGCCGCCCAAGGCAACGTCCGGTTGGAAACGCTGCGAGCGTTCTCGGAGGCCGAATACCGCAAGATCGTTGCGTCGCTGCCCTGAACCAGATCGAGCATAGGTTGGCCTGAACGCGGGGCCGAGCTATTATTGATCCATGGCCAACCTCAACGTGCCGCTGTACGACCCCCGCCTCGTGCAGCCGATGCGCGAGGAGCTCACGCGCATCGGCTTTCAGGAGCTGCGCACGCCGGACGCGGTGGACGCCGTGCTCGGAAAGACGACGGACTCGACGCTCGTGGTGGTGAACTCGGTGTGCGGCTGCGCGGCGCGTAACGCGCGCCCCGCGACCGCTATCGCGATCCAGCACGCCAAGCGACCCAGGCAGCTCCTGACCGTGTTCGCGGGCCAGGACGCCGACGCGACCACGCGGGCTCGCAGCTATTTCACCGGCTACCAGCCGTCGTCGCCGCAGATCGCGCTTTTCCAGGACGGCAAGCTCGTCTTCATGCTCGAGCGGAAGAACATCGAAGGACGGGCCGCGGCGGACATCGCGACCGATCTTACCGCCGCGTTCGACCGCTACTGCGACTGAGCCCGCTCCCACCGGACTTCTCCGCCGCGGCGGATGAGGCCTGGCGGCTCGTGAGCGCGGCGCCTGGCTTCCTCACCGAACGGGAAGCCCGCTTTCTCGCCCTGGCCGCCGCCTGCGTGCCGGCGCAGGGGGTCATCCTCGAGATCGGCAGCTTCAAAGGCAAATCCACCGTCGGCCTGGCCTCGGTCGCCGCCCGCTACCGCCTCGGCAAAGTCGTCGCCGTGGACCCGCATACCGCGCCGTCGAGCACCGATCCGGGCCTCGGCGGCCAGGCGTCGTCGTTCGACGATTTTCGGCATACGCTCACCCGAGCCGGCCTGACCGATCACGTCGAGGTGCACCGCAAGTTTTCACATGAGCTCGCGACCCGCTGGGACCGGCCGATCCGGCTGCTCTGGATCGACGGCGACCACACCTACCCGGGCGCGAAGCAGGACCTGGACCTGTTCGCGCCGCACCTGGCTCCGGGCGGCGTCGTGGCCCTCCACGACGTGCTCCACAACTTCGCGGGCCCGATCCGCGTGTTCGTGGAGGACGTGTTGGGGTCGGACCGCTATGGGCCGGCGGGGTGCTGCGGATCGATCGGCTGGGCGCAGCATCGACCGGTGGACGGCGCATCGGCACGGTTTCGCGAGGCCCGGGGCGCCTTGGCGCGTCGCGCCGCGCGGCTCATCCCGCTGTCCGAGCGGGGGCGTGACCTCCGGGGCGTTGCGAAACTGCGCTACAAGCTACAGCGCGCCCTGGTGCCGCACGGGGGCGCGGATCCGGAAACGTGGGCACAGCTGACGTCTGACGTCTGACGTCTCACAAAACCCGCTCCCGCCGTACCCGCATGTCCACCACGTGCTCCACCCAGGACCAGAGCGAGTCCTGCCGCTCGATCGGCACGCTTTCCACCACGTGGCGCCGCCACCCTTTCATCACTTCCGAGTCCTGCGTCCACAGGCGCACGCGCTTGCGCGGCACCTTGTTCTCCCACAACTGGGCGATGGGCGGGTCGGCGTACAACAGACGCACGGTCACGTTGCGCGACAGGTATTCGAGCGGGCTCAGGTCCACCCGTTTGTACTTGTCCTCCACGGACAGCCGGCCCGCCCCCGGATAGTCCGGCTCGCCGTCGGAGAACAGCACGACGTTGAGCGGCGCCAGCACCAGATTGTTGCGCTTCACATGCAGGGCCGCGCGCTGGAAGAACGCGTTGAAATCGGTGATCGGGTCCTCTTGCGGGAACCACGCTCGCAGGTCCGATGCAATCTGCGCGGGCGACTTGCCCGAGAGATCCTGGATCGGGTGGAACACCTTGGCCTGGCCGGTGCGCTCCCCGCCCAGCTCCCCGACGAAGATCGCCGTGTTCGGCTGTAGCCCGCCGACCCCGTTCAGATGGCCGTAGATGTAGAGCGACGCGAACTCGATCGCCCCGTTGAAACTGGGATTGCGCCGGAACGAGCCGCTGATATCGAGGCCGATCACCAGCGTCGACCTGGGCGTCTCGGCCCGTTGCGACGGCGAGCACGCTACGACGCCGAGCGCCAGGACCAGGGCCGCGACGCGACGCCTCATGACGCACCTCCCTCGACCGTGTGGGTCTTGCCGGTGTGGAAGATCGGCGTGCTGGTGAGCACCTGGTCCAGCGACCGGAATGGCAGGTTGAAGTGCGGCTTGCCCATGATGACGACGACCAGGAAGTTGAACCCGCTGGCGACCAACTGCAGCACCGGCAGGGTCAAGAGCTCCATCAGGTGCTGGGCCTCCTTCTTGAACCACTCGTGCTCGGCCTTGAGCGCGTTGATCGGACCGCGCCAGAACTCCACGTCCGCGGTCGCGGCCGCCCGCACGGCGCCCACGCCTTCCATCGCCTTCCGGCCCAGGATGGCGAGCAGCGCCGGCGTCCCGAACCGCCCGAACAGGAACCAGGTCATGCCGCGCACGCCCACCCACCCCAGCAGGGCCAGCCCCAGGGTCCCGACGATCCCCAACTGGAACCCCTGCTGGGCCAGCCACGGCGTGATGGCGTCGATCAGCTCGCGGTACAAGAAGAGCACCTCGAACAGGGCAACCGCCAACTCGACCAGCACCATCGAGACGATCTGCCCGATGGCGCGAGTCTTGATCGCCTCGTTCAGCACCTGGATACAGGCGAAGCTGCCCCCGATGATGATGAACAGAAAGAACCACAGGAGCACGACGAGGGCCAGCGCGTTCACCTGGTAGCCCGTCAAGTCCGAGAGCAGCTCGCTCATCGTCGGACGCAGCGTGAAGGTGAAGATCGTGGCCTCGATGGCGGACCAGAACAGCAGCAGCATGAACGCGATCCACGGCACCCCCGGCTGGCGCGAGCTCGAATCCAGCATGGCGAAGGGCGACGTGACCAGGTTCTTCAGGGTCCGCCACAACAGCCCGACGCCAAGGCGGAGCAGACCCCAGATCCAGCCCACGAACACGAGGAGGAAGCGCGCCAGGCCGAACCAGTAAAACCACGCCATGCGGACCGCGTCCCACCAGGACATGAGCAGCGCCGCCAGAAAGCGTCCGCGGCCCGAGCGGAACGGAATGGTGTAGAGCGAGACCATCGTGCCCCAGACGCCCGCCACCAGCACCGTCGCCGGGAAGAAGAGCAACAAGAACTTCCCCACGATCTGCCAGAAGGAATCACCCGAGAGCACCGTGCGGAACACCAGCGCCTGCCAATCGAGGATCCAGGACAGGCCCGCCCAGATCCAGCCCCACACCGTCTGGAGAATCCAGCTCCACTGCTCGGTCTGGGCAGTGCCTAGCGGCTGTTGCATGTCAGTGCTCCCTCACTGGGGTGGGAACCGGGATTGGCGGTCGTGGGAACCGACGGCGCACCCGGACGCCCGAGCGGCCGGGACACATTGATAGTGACCGTCTCCGCCCTGTCAAGCGGGCCGGTGATCTGCGTCACAAACAGGGCTGACAGCTTTGCCCATCGGACGTATACTGTTGCCCATGCGCGACGACGAGACACCCAAACGCCTGATCGTCGTGGGCGACCGGGTGCTGATCTCCCCCGAGGAGGGGGAGGAACGCACCAACGTCGGGCTGTATCTCCCCCCCACCGCGCTCGAGAGCCGCCAGGTCCAGGGCGGTCGCATCGTCGCGACCGGGCCGGGGACGCCCATGACCGAGCCCGCCAGCATGGATGACGAGCCGTGGAAGATCCACGGCCCGGACGTCAAGTACCTCCCAATGCAGGCTCAGGTCGGCGACTACGGCTTGTTCTTCCGGAAGGCGGCTGTCGAGATCACGTTCGAAGGCAAGAAGTACCTGGTTGTACCGCAGGCGGCGATCCTCGTGCTCGTGCGGGAAGGGACCCCCGAGGAAGTAGAGGAGTAGCGCATGGCCGACATCGGATGGGCTCGGAGCAACGGCACCCGCGCGGAAAAGGAAGGCCTGCGGCGGGGGGCGTGGTACCGGATCGTGGAAGACCACGGCAAAGACTGGGTCGTGCTAGACGTGCACCAGGTCGAGGTGCGGGTGCCCAGGGGCAACGTCGACGTCCGCAAGGACCGGCCCAAGTCCTGGAGCGTGGTGCACGAGCCGCATCTCGTGTGCCCGGGGTGCCACAAGCGCCAGTACGTGTCGGGGCAACCCAAGGACGTAAAGTGTCACGAGTGTGGCAACAGCTTCGGCGTGGATTGGACCGATCGGGCATGAGGGCGATCGCCTAATTCGGATTCCGGTCGCGTGATTCGGGCCCCGGTGGAGACGCCGGGGCTCGCTTTCTTTGGGCCCATGTCCCCCTTCACGGGCGGGCTCCCCCGCGCCCGCGCGTTGCTCGCCGAGCGATTCGGTCATGCCGCGCTCCGGGTCCATCAGGTCCGCGTGCTGGGCCCATTGCTCGCGGGCCAGAGCGTGCTCGCGGTTCTCCCCACAGGCGCCGGCAAGTCGCTGTGCTACCAGTTACCCGCGCTCATGGCGGAGGGTCTGACGCTCGTCGTCTCGCCCCTCATCTCGCTGATGCAGGATCAGGTGGGCACGTTGCGGCGCCGCGGAGTCGCCGCGGCGTACGTGAACAGCCTGCTCACCGCCGCCGAGCGACGCACCATCCTCGAAGCGGTGCTCGGCGGGAGGATCCGGCTGCTCTACTGCGCACCCGAGCGGCTCGGCTCGTTGGTGCGAACCCTGAGGCGGACGGGCGGCTCGGTCGCGCTGTTGGCGGTCGACGAAGCGCACTGCATCGTCGAGTGGGGGAACGAGTTTCGGCCCGTGTACCGCCGGCTGGGGGCTTACCGCTATCTCCTGAAGAACCCTCCCACCTTGGCGCTCACGGGGAGCGCGACGCCCGCCACGCGCGCCGAAATACTGCAGGTGCTGCGCTTGCGGGAAGCGGCGGTGGTGATGACATCGTTCGATCGGCCGAACCTCGCCTTTGCGGTCGAGCGCGTGAGCGACGACCGGACCCGGTTCGCGCGCATCCGCGGTCTGATCCGCGACGTCCCCGGGCACACCCTCGTCTACACACCGACCCGCCGTCTCACCGAGCTCGTGACCCGGGCGCTGCTCCGCATGGGTGTCCGGGCCGCCCCCTATCACGCGGGGCTCTGCGCCGCAACGCGGCGCGAAGTCTTGCTCGACTTCCTGCGCGACCGGGTGCCGGTGGTGGTCGCGACGAGCGCGTTCGGCATGGGCATCGACAAGGCGGACGTGCGCCAAGTGCTGCACTGGGGGATGCCGCGCACGCTCGAAGCCTATTACCAGGAGGCCGGCAGGGCGGGGCGGGATGGCGGGGCGGCGCTCTGCCTGATCCTCTGGCGCCCGGCTGACTTCGCGTGGACCGAGTGCGCGCCGGAGATGCGAGCCTACGTCGCCCGCCCCGTTTGCCGGCGCCGCATGCTGCTCGCCTACTTCGGCGAGGCGTTGCAACACTGCAGCGGCTGCGACCGCTGCCCACGCCCCTCCGCCGGTTAGGCAGGCAACGCCTACCCGTTCGTGCAGTTGCGGGGTGGGGAGGTCGAAATAGCTTTGCCGGGATAGCTTGGGCGCGAGCCCACCGCTCGCGCATCGCCCCGCTCCCTCTCTCCTCGAGGACGACCGCCATGGCCGGCCGCAATTTCCTGTTCGTTCCCGGTCCGACGAACGTGCCCGATCGGATCCTCCGCGCGATGGACCGCGCCATGGAAGACCACCGGTCCTCCGCCTTTCCGGCGCTCACCGCCGGGCTGCTCCGCGACTTGAAAAACCTCTTCAAGACCACCACCGGCCAGGCATTCATCTTCCCGGCCACCGGCACCGGCGGCTGGGAGGCGGCCCTCGTCAATACGTTGTCGCCGGGAGACCGCGTCCTCGCCGCGCGCTACGGGCAGTTCAGCCATCTGTGGATCGACCTGGCCCAGCGGCATGGACTGCGCGTGGACATCATCGACGTGGAATGGGGCGAGGGCGCACCGGTCGAGCGCATCGAGGAGATTCTCAGCGCGGACACGGGGCACGAGGTGAAAGGCGTGCTCATCGTCCATAACGAGACCGCGACCGGAGTGACGAGCGACCTCGCCGCCGTGCGGCGGGCGCTGGACGCCGCCCGGCATCCGGCGCTGCTGTACGTGGACGGCGTGAGCTCGATCGGCGCGATCGACTTCCGCATGGACGAGTGGCAGGTCGACCTCGCCATCACGGGATCGCAGAAGGGGCTGATGCTGCCCCCCGGACTCGGCGTCGTCTGCGCCAGTCCCAAGGCGCTCGCCGCCCGCGAGCAGGCGAAATGCCCGCGCGTGTTCTTCGACTTCGGCGACATGATCAAGGCCAACGCGACGGGCTACTTCCCCTACACGCCCGCGATCCCGCTGCTGTACGGCCTGCGCGAGTCCCTCGACATGCTGTTCGAGGAAGGGCTGGACGACGTGTTCGCGCGTCATCGCCGCCTCGCGGACGGCGTGCGCGCCGCGGTGCGGGCCTGGGGCTTGAAGCTCTGTGCCCGGGCGCCGAAGTGGCACTCCGACACCGTGAGCGCGATCCTCGTGCCCGACGGGTTCAACGCGGCGGATGTCATCGACGTCGCGTTCCGGCGCTACAACCTCGCCTTGGGCGCCGGGCTCGCGCGGGTGGCCGGCAAGCTGTACCGCATCGGTCATCTGGGCGACCTGAACGAGCTGATGCTGCTCGGCGCCATCGCCGGGGCGGAGATGGCGATGCGCGACGTCGGCATCAAGATCACCCTGGGCGCGGGCGTCGCGGCGGCCGCGGAGCACTACCGCAGCACCGCGGCACCGCTGCCGCCCCGCGTCGCGGTGGTGCCGTCTCCCGACGTGCCGCAGCCACCCGCGAGCGGGAAGGGCCATTCGCCGCGCGCCACCGTCCGGGCATGAACCTCACCCGCTCCGAGCCGGCTCGACCCCGGCTCCAGCGGAGCGAGCTCGCGGTGCCAGGCTCGCAACCGGCGCTGTTTCGGAAGGCGCTTGACAGCGACGCGGACTGCGTGTTCCTCGACCTCGAGGACGCCGTCGCCCCGGCGGACAAGGAGCAGGCGCGCCACAACGTCATTGCCGGGCTCCTGGAGCACGACTGGCGGGCGCGCGGCCAGACGGTCAGCGTTCGCATCAACGGCATCGATACCCACTACATGTACCGCGACGTCGTGGACGTCGTGGAGCAGGCGGGGCACCGCCTGGACGTGCTGCTCGTGCCCAAGGTCGGCGTGCCGGCGGACGTGTACCTCGTGGACGCCCTCCTCACCCAGATCGAGACCGCGCGCCGCATCTCGACCCCCATCGGCATCGACGTCCTGATCGAGACGGCCCTCGGTATGGCTAACGTGGAGGCGATCGCGCAGGCGAGCCCGCGCCTCGAGGCGATGCATTTCGGAGTGGCCGACCTGGCGGCGAGTCTGCGCGCTCGAACCGTGAGCATCGGAGGCCCGAATCCGGATTATCCCGGCGATCAATGGCACGCGGCGCTGTCCCGCATGGTCACCGCCTGCCGGGCGTACGGGTTGCGCCCGATCGACGGGCCGTACGGCGACTTCAAGGATCCGGAAGGGTTTCGCGCGGCGGCCCGGCGGGCCGCGGCGCTCGGCTACGAGGGGAAGTGGGCGATCCACCCCTCGCAGATCGCGCTCGCGAACGAGGTCTTCACGCCGCCGGCGGCGGAGGTGGAGCGGGCGCGGCGCATCCTCGACGCGCTGGACCAGGCGGCGCGTGAGGGCCGCGGCGCGGCCCAGCTCGACGGCCGCATGATCGACGCGGCGTCGGCGCGCATGGCGCAGAACGTCGTCGCGATGGCGTCGGCCATCGCCGCCCGCGGGCGGGGCGCGCCTTCCCTGGCCGCGACGCGAGTGTGAAGCGTGGACATTCACGAATACCAGGCGAAGGAGCTGCTGGCCGGGTTCGGCGTCCGCGTGCCCAAGGGCGGCGTCGCCTACAGCGCCGACCAAGCGGCGTATCGCGCCGCCGAGATCGGCGGCAGCCGCTGGGTGGTGAAGGCGCAAATCCACTCGGGCGCGCGCGGCAAGGCGGGCGGGGTCAGGCTCTGCACCAGCGTCGTCGACGTCCGGCAGGCGGCCAAGGAGCTCCTGGGGAAGACCCTCGTGACCACCCAGACCGGGCCGGACGGCCTCCCGGTCCACCGCCTGCTCATCGAGGAGGCGCTGCCGATCGCGCGCGAGCTGTACCTCGGGCTCGTGCTCGACCGCGGGCGCGAGCGCATCGTCGTCGTCGCGCACCCGCACGGCGGTATGGAGATCGAGGAGATCGCGCAGCGCGAGCCCGAGGCCATCCTGCGCGAGGTCGTCGAGCCCGCCGTCGGGATGCAGGCGTTTCAGGCGCGCGAGCTCGCCTTCGGTCTGGGGCTCGCCTCGTCGCAGGTGAGCCAGACCGTCGCCGTCATCCTCGGAGCGTATCGCGCGTTCCGCGAGCTGGACGCCACCATGGTGGAGATCAATCCGCTCGTCGTTACGGCGGACGCGCAGGTGCTGGCACTCGACGTGAAGATGAGCTTCGACGACAACGCGATGTTCCGCCGGCCCAACGTGGCTGAGCTGCGCGATCACGCGCAGGAAGATCCGCGCGAGGCCGAGGCCGCCGAGCACGGGCTGAACTACGTGGCGCTGGACGGCGACATCGGCTGCATCATCAACGGCGCCGGGCTCGCCATGGCGACCATGGACATGATCCAGCACGCCGGCGGCGAGCCGGCCGACTTCCTCGACATCGGGGGCGGCGCGTCTCCCGATCGCGTCGCCGCGGCGTTCCGCCTGGTGCTCTCCGACCAGAAGGTCCGGGCGATCCTCGTGAACGTGTTCGCCGGCATCAACCGCTGTGACTGGGTGGCCCAGGGCGTGGTGCAGGCGGTTCGCGAGGTCCGCGTCCCCGTCCCGCTGGTGGTGCGGCTCGCGGGGACGAACGTGCTGGAGGGCCGCCGCATCCTGGAGGAGAGCGGGCTTCCCATCATCACCGCCGACACGCTCGCGGAAGCGGCCGAACGGGTGGTAGCGGCGCGGCGATCCTCACCCCCTGACCCCCTCTCCGTTCCGGAGAGGGGGAACGTCGAAAGTAGTCCCCCCTCTCCCGGAGGGAGAGGGGGACAGGGGGTGAGGACGTCGAACGCCAATGCACCGGAGACCGCATGAGCATCCTGCTCGACGAGCAGACCGCCGTCATCGTCCAGGGGTTCACGGGGGACAAGGGGACGTTCCACGCGAAGCAGATGATCGCCTACGGCACGAACGTGGTGGGCGGGGTGACCCCGGGGAAGGGCGGCACCAGGCACCTCGAGCGGCCGGTGTTCAATACCGTCAAGGAAGCGGTCGCGGCCACCGGCGCCGTCGCCTCGCTGGTGCTGGTGCCCGCTCCGTACTGCACCGATGCCGTCATGGAGGCGGCGGACGCATGTATCCGGCTCGTCGTGACGATCACCGACGGCGTTCCCGCCCAGGACATGATGCGGGTCAAACGCTATCTGTGGCGGTACGCCAAGGAGCGGCGGACCCGCCTGATCGGACCCAACTGCGCCGGCGTGATCAGCCCCGGCAAGGCGATGCTGGGGATCATGCCGGGCCACATCTACATGCGCGGCACGGTCGGCCTGGTCACGCGCTCCGGCACGCTCGGCTACGAGGCGGCCGCGCAGATGCAGGCGCTCGGCGTCGGCATTTCGACGAGCGTGGGGATCGGCGGTGATCCCATCAACGGCAGCTCGTTCGTCGACATCCTGGCGCTGTTCCAGGAGGACCCGGAGACGGACGCGGTCATGATGATCGGCGAGATCGGCGGCCCGCAGGAGGCGGACGCCGCCCGCTTCGTCAAGGAACACATGACGAAACCGGTAATCGGATACGTCGCCGGCCTCACGGCGCCGAAGGGCCGACGCATGGGGCACGCCGGCGCGATCATCTCGGCGTTCGGGGACACCGCGGCGGAGAAGGCCGAAATCATGCGGTCGGCGGGCCTCGTCGTGGCCCCGAGTCCGGCCGAGCTCGGGTCGACGGTAGCGCAGGCCCTGGCGCGGAGGCCGCCCCGCCAGGTCTTGGTCGCGCGGTGAGTGCACCGGGCCGGCCGACCGTCGTGGTGACGCGGCGGCTGCCCGCGCCCGTCGAAGTCGAGCTGACCCGAGCGTTCGACGCCCGCGTGAACCGCGACGACCATCCGCTCACGCCCGCCGAGCTGCAGGACGCGCTGCGCACCGCGGACGCGCTCGTGCCCACCGTGAGCGACCGCATCACCGGCGATACGCTCGCGGTCGAGCCGCTCCGCGCCCGGATCCTCGCCAACTACGGCGTGGGGTTCAACCACATCGACGTGGCCGCCGCGAAAGCCCACGGCGTCGTGGTCACCAACACGCCGGAGGTGCTCACCGACGACACCGCGGACGACGCCGTCATGCTCATGCTCATGGTGGCGCGGCGCGCGGGCGAAGGGGAGCGGCAAGTGCGGAGCGGCGCATGGACGGGGTGGCGGCCCACGCACCTGCTCGGCACCAAAGTCAGCGGCAAGACGTTGGGGTTGATCGGACTGGGTCGGATCGGCCGGGCCGTGGCGCGACGCGCGCATCACGGGTTCGGGATGCGCGTGCTGTTTCACGACCCGTATCCGCCCCCTCGAGACGTCCTCGCCGATCTCGCCGCCGAGCCGAGGGCCACGGTGGAGGACGTGCTGCGTGAAGCCGACTTCGTGTCGCTGCATTCCCCGGCCACGCCCGAGACCCGCCATCTCGTGAATGCCGAGCGGCTCGCCCTCATGCGGCCCACCGCGTTCCTCATCAACACCGCCCGCGGCGACATCGTGGACGAGACGGCGCTCGTGGCCGCGCTCCGGCGCGGCCAGATCGCGGGGGCCGCGCTCGACGTGTACGAGCAGGAGCCTCACGTGACCCCCGCGCTCTTGACCATGGAGAACGTGGTGCTGCTGCCGCACCTCGGCAGCGCCACGCAGGAGACGCGCGTGGCCATGGGCATGCGGGCGTTGGATAACCTCACGGCGTTCTTCGCCGGAATCGCCCCGCGCGACCGCGTGGTGTGAGCGACAACCCTCCCGCCTCCGCCCCCCGTACCGCGTCCCGGTACGTCGACGAGGTGGCGCAGCTGCTGTTCGATCAGTTCGTCGAGGTGATCCGCGTCCATCAGCCGGAGCTCGAGCCCGCGCTGCGGGGCGAGCCCACGGCGGACGGGGCGTCCCCGGAGCTGATCGCGCGCGCCATCCAGGCGCAGGGCACCTGGTTCCAGCTACTCTCCATCGCCGAGCAGAACGCGGCGATGCGGCTGCGCCGCCAGGCCGAGGTGGAGCGCGGCCCCGAGCAGCTGCGGGGCACGTTCGCTCAGGTCGTGAGCGCCGCCGCCGCGCAGGGGGTCGCGGCCGAGCAACTGCGATCCCTCGTGGCGCACCTGCGCGTGCGGCCGGTGATCACCGCCCATCCCACCGAGGCCAAGCGTGTCACGGTGCTCGAGAAACACCGCCGGATCTATCGCCGGCTCGTCGATCTCGAAGCGCCGCGCTGGACCCCGCGCGAGCGGAGCGGTCTGGTGGACGCCGTGCGCACCGAGATCGAGCTGCTGTGGCTCAGCGGCGAGCTGCGACTGGAGAAGCCCACGGTTGCCCAAGAGCTCGCCTGGGGTCTGTACTTCGTGACGGAAAACCTGTTCGACGTCGTCCCCGAGCTCGTGGACAGGCTCGATCGGGCGCTGCAGCGGGCCTACCCCGACAGCCGGTTCGAGGTGCCGCCGTTCTTCCAGTTCGGGTCGTGGATCGGCGGCGACCGCGACGGCAATCCCTTCGTCACCAACGAGGTGACGCGCCGGACCGTGTATGAGAATCGCGTCGCGAGCCTGCGTCGCTACCGCCAACGCCTGGCCGAGCTGCTGCGGGGGCTCTCCGTCACCGAGCGCGCGGCCCGGATCCCCCTCGAGTTCCGGGAGGCCCTGGCCCGACAGCTCGACCGCAGCGGGGCCGGCGCGTCCATCGCCGCGCGCAATCCGGGCGAGGTGTTCCGCCAGTACGTCGCCTGCATGCTGCGGCGCCTGGACGCCACCCTCACGTGCGCGGAGCACGGCGAGACCGCGCCTGAGGCCGCGGGCTACGGCACCGCGGACGAGCTGATCGCAGACCTAGGGACGCTCGAGTCGGGCCTGGCCGACGCCCTCGCCGTGGGCGCCGTCGCGCGGCTCGTGCGACCCGTGCGGCGCGAGGTCGAGGCGTTTCGCTTCAGCACCTTCCGGCTCGACCTGCGGGACAACACGACGCGACTCACCGCGGCGCTCGCCGCCCTGTGGCACGCGCGGCACCCGGGCGACCCCCCAGCGCCTGCGCCCGCGTCGCCCGAATGGGTGACCTGGCTGCAGGGCGAGCTCGCCCGGCCGCTCCGCCCGGACTGTCCGCCGCCCAGCCTCCCGCCCGAGGCGGCCGAGACGCTCGGCATGTTCCGGCTGATCCGCGAGCTGCGCGACGAGCTCGACCGCGAGGCGATCGGCAGCTTCGTCCTCAGCATGACCCACGAGGCGGCCGACGTGCTGGGCGCGTACCTGCTCGCCAAGGAAGCCGGCCTGTTCGCCGACGCCCAAGGTACCGAGAGCTGCACGCTGCCGGTCGTGCCGCTGTTCGAGTCCGTCGACGACCTGCGTCGCGCGCCGGAGATCGTCCGCGAGCTGCTACAGGTGCCCCTGATACGGCGCAGTGTGCGCGCCCAGGGCGGCGTCTACGAGGTCATGATCGGGTACTCCGACTCGAACAAGGACGGGGGCTTCCTCACGTCCAATTGGGAGCTGGCGAAGGCGCAGCTCAAGCTCACGCGGCTCGGCCGAGAGTGCGGCGTCCCGATCGCGTTCTTCCACGGGCGCGGCGGGTCGGTGAGCCGGGGCGGCGCGCCGACCGGGCGCGCCATCGCCGCGCAGCCGGCCGGCTCGATCGCGGGACGCCTGCGCATCACCGAGCAGGGGGAGGTCGTCTCGTTCAAGTACGCCAACCGCGGCACGGCGGCCTACCAGACGGAGCTGTTGGCCGCGGGCGTGCTCGAGCACTCCCTCAAGTCCGAGCGCGAGGAGGCGCTGGTACCGACAGCCGAGTTCGACGAGGCAATGGAAGCGCTGTCCGGCGCGGCGCACGCCGCCTATCGCCGGCTGATCGAGCATCCCCAGCTCGTCACGTACTTCCAGGCGGCGAGCCCGCTCGAGGAGATCGCGCTGCTCAACATCGGCTCGCGCCCCGCGCGACGGTTCGGCGCCCGCACGCTCGGCGACCTGCGCGCCATCCCGTGGGTGTTCGCCTGGACCCAGAACCGCCACTGTGTCCCGGGCTGGTACGGGGTGGGCACCGGGCTCGCCACCTTCCTCGAGGTGCGCGGCGCGCGCGGCGCGGCCCTGCTCGAGCGGATGTTCACCGGCTGCCGCCTGTTCCGCTTGATCGTGGACGAGGCGGAGAAGACGCTCGCGTACGTCGATCTCGACATCGCGCGCGCGTACGCCGATCTGGTCGCCGACCCCTGGGTCCGCAACGAGCTGGTTTCCCTCGTCGCCGACGAATACCACCGCACCGTCGACGCGGTGCGGCGCCTCACGGGCGAGAGCGCGCTCGCCGAGCGGTTCCCCCAGTTCCGGGAACGCCTCTCCCGCCGGCTGCCGACGCTGAATC
>Ga0209055_1000100_pt1 | contig 55543 bp, 39 predicted proteins | sample GraSoiAngelo_110_FD_185875 | JGI IMG/M metagenome (GOLD analysis project Ga0209055, IMG submission 185875) | Grasslands soil microbial communities from the Angelo Coastal Reserve, California, USA - 14_0903_12_30cm (SPAdes) (version 2) | ecosystem: Environmental > Terrestrial > Soil > Grasslands ... | reverse complement strand
GGCGGACATGGTCGATCTCACCGCTCACGGCTCGCTCGCCGCACATACGTGGCGTCACAACACCTACGGACGCGATCCCGCGGCCCGCGCGTGGCACTATCAGGGCAGCGCATACGACCTGGCGAGCTGGGAGGCGGCCACGGGATTGGGCCGCACCGGCACCGCGTCCGCTGCGCCGCCGACGACCCCTCGCGTGTTCGTGAGACCGAACAAATACGAGCCGGGCCGCGCGACGATCGTCGTCTACAACTGGGGACACCGGCCGAGAGTGTCGGTGGATGTCTCGAGCGCGCTGCGCGTCGGCGCTCGGTTCGAGCTCCGCAACGTACAGGACCTGTTCGGCCCACCGGTCGTGAGCGGAGCGTACGCTGGTGGGACGATCGAGGTCCCGATGGAGGGAGTGGAGTTGCCGCGGCCGGTCGGGCGCGGCGCCGCACCTGCGCTGCCCTCCAGGACCGGACCCACGTTCGACGTCTTCATCCTGACCAGCGGCGTGTGATCCTCGGTGGCACCGATGAGACGCAGGTAGTTCGCTCCGAAGCTGTGGCAGGCCTGCCACACGACGCCAAAGCGCCGCTGGATCATTCACCGTAACACGCTGCCGGACACGGTGTTGTGGCTGGAGCCGGACCGTACGCCTTTTGCACATTCACCTCCAATCGTGAATACCAGCATGCAGCATGCGCACTGGCTGTTGCGCCTCTTGTGGGAGGCCGATGCCGCGCGAGACGGGCTCCCCCCCGAGCTCGACTGGGACCTGCTGCTTCACGTGGCGCGACCCAACGGCGTGTTGGTGCGCACCGCGGAGCGCCTGGCGGCCCAAGGCGTAGCGGTCCCGGACCGGTTTGCGGCAGCGGTCGCCCAGGAACGCCAGCGGATCCGCTCCGCCCTCGAGCTGATGCGCCACGTCAGCCTCGCCTGCGAAGCCCACGGCATCACGTTCCTGTTTCCCAAGGCATTTCAGGATTATCCTGACTTCGGAGACGACGTGGACCTCCTGGTGCTCCCGCGCTCCGCCCGCGTGGACAGTGCCATCGTCGGCGCACTGCCCGCCACGCCGGTGAAACGCGACTTGGGCGAGCGGCTCGCCGGTGCGACCACGTATCGCGTCGCGGCTTGTCCGATCTCGCTTGACGTGCAGCATGGCCGTCTGGGCATAGTGGGCGAGTACGGTGCCTTTCCGTCGACGCTGATCCAGCACGCCCGGCGGAGCCAAATCGGAGGGATGGAAGTCGCCATCCCCCGGCCCGAGGATCAGATCGTCCTTCAGGGCATGCAGCGGATCGCGGGGCGCCTCCGGATCGCCCTTTGCGACATCAGCTTCACCGTTTCCACGGTGCGCCGCACCGCGCTGGATTGGGACTACGTGATTGCGACGGCCACGGAGCACGCAGCGCTTCCGGGACTGGCTGGCTATTTGGACTATGTGAATCAGATCCACCACGATGTCTGGGGAGCACCCTTGCTCCCGGACGCGGTCGGCCGTTCTCTCGGGCTGCACGGGTGGGGACGCATGGCGTTTCGCGACGGAAGCTATCGGCTTCCGATCGTGAGAGCGAACAGCCGGCTGGCGTGGCGCCAGTTGCGCCATCGGATTGGCAGAGGCGACTGGACCGGCGCCGGGCGGCTGTGCCTGCTGCCTCTCGTCGCCGCTGCCCGCCTCATCGGCAGATTGACCCGGACCACGGAGCGGCCCTCGGCGTCCCGCCCCGGCGCGGTCCGGACGAAGCCCTTGGTACACGTGGGCGCGAGGGAATGATGTCCGAGCGCGTCCTCGTCCTGGATGGACGTACGATCGAAGCCCTGGCGTGCGTGCGGTCCCTGGGGCGGGCCGGGTATTGGGTCGCCGTCGCCGGCAAGCTGCGGTGGCCCCTGGCGAGTTGGTCACGCTATTGTCGCGCGCGCTTCCACTACCCCAAGGAAACGCTCGCTGGGTTCGCCGCACTGCGCACCTGGGCGCACCGGAACGAGGTGCGCGTCGTGCTGCCACTCACCGAGGCCACCAGCCAGTTGTGCAACGCGGAGCGTGGCGAGTGGGAGGCACTGGGGATCGTCGTGGGCTGCGCGCCCGACGCGGTGCTCGTGAGCGCCTTCGACAAGGCCGAGACGCTCCGGCGCGCCGCCGCGTGCGGTGTGGAGATCCCGCCCACCCGATTCCCGACCTCACTGAGCGAATGCCGTGAGGCGGCGGCGGCCCTGGGATATCCCTGCGTGGTCAAGCCGCGCTTCACCAGCGCCTGGAACGGCCACGGGTTCCTCCCCGACCTGGGTCCCACGTACGCGAACACCCCGGCGGAGCTCGAAGCCGCGGTCCGGTCGCGTCGGCAAGGCGAGTACTGGCCCTTGATTCAGGCCTTCGTCTCCGGTCAGGGCAAGGGTGTTTTCACCGTGTGCGACCACGGACGGCCGCTGGCCTGGTTCGCGCACGAGCGGCTGCGCGACGTGCGGCCGTCGGGCTCCGGAAGCAGCCTGCGGCGCTCGGTGGCCCTGGATCCGCGCCTCCAGACCCGCGCGGAGCGGCTGCTCTGCGAGATGCAGTGGCACGGCCCCGCGATGGTGGAGTTTCGGGACGACGGCACCGGGGCACCCTGGCTCATGGAGGTGAACGGGCGATTTTGGGGATCGCTGCAATTGTCGATCGCCGCCGGCCGCGACTTCCCGCGGCTCTGGATCGAGATCCTCACCGCCAAACCGGTGCAACCCCCTGCCGCGTACCGCGAGGGAGTGACGCTCCGGTGGCTCTGGGGAGACGTGAAACGGCTCCTCCACATCCTCGCCGGCCGACCGGCCGGGTATCCCGGCGCCTACCCCTCCGTGGCCGAGGGCCTCCGTGAGATGTTCGGTCGCCAACCGCCCGGCACGCGCCTCGAGGTCTGGGACCCCACGGATCCGTGGCCTGCCGTGGGCGAGTGGGTGGAAGGCGCCCGCGAGGTCTTCGTCAAGGCGTTACGATCGCGGTGATCGCGGAGCGCCTAGCTGACGTGGAAGGCCCGCATCCACATCTCCAATGACAACACTCGAAACAGACCGAGATACGTCTCCCGGCTCGCCGCCACCGAACCAGGCGCGGCATACCAGCGACGCAGAAACGCCGGATCGACGTACTTTTGGCAGCGGAGCGTGTCCTGGAGGAGGGCGGTCACCTGCGGTCGGAGATCGCGCGCCAGCCACCGCTGTCCCGGGACCGCAAACCCCAGCTTCGTCTTGCGCATGCGCACCACGTCCGGGACGACACCCTGCGTCGCCCGGCGAACGGCAAACTTGCTCCAGCCGTTGCGAATCTTGAGATCGTCGGGCAGAGAAACCCCGTACTCCACCACGTGGTGATCCAGCAGGGGCACGCGCGCCTCGAGTGAGAACGCCATGGAGGACCGGTCCTCCATGCGGAGCAGCATCGGCAGTGTATCGACGAAGATGTCGTCGAGCTGCATCCGCTGCATGATGCTTGTGTGCGAGTCCCCGAGGCGTTGCTGCGACGCGTAGCGCCACCACCGAGTGGCCGGGGTGCTCTCACCAGCCACGACGCGATTCCAGTCGGCGCGGACGGCCCGCCGGAGCAGCCCGTCGACGCCGAGCAGCCGCCGGAGCTGCCGCGGCAGGTAACGATACCCGTTCCGAATGTCCAGCACGTACGGGTCGCCCTGCAACACCATCGTGCTGCATTCCTTCAGCAGGCTCGGCAGCCGGCCTGACTTGAGGAGCGAGGCCAGATACGCGTAGCGGAACTTCGCGTAGCCGCCGAAGACCTCGTCGCCGCCCTGGCCGTCCAGCAGCACCTTCACCCCCGCTTCCTTCGCGGCCTGCATCACGCGCCACTGGGCATAATACGTGAGCTCGCCGAACGGCATGTCCTGATGCCAAGCGATGCGCTCGAACCTCTCCCAGAAGTCCTCCGGCGACGGAAACGCGAGGTGTGGCGTCGCGCCGACCGCCTCTGCCACGGCCAGCGCATAGTCGCGTTCGTCGAAGGCGCGATCCTCGTGGCAGGCGGTGAACGTATGAAAGCGGTCCCCCAGCGCCTTGGCGGCGTCCGGCTGCTCGCGCCGGATCTTGCCCATCAGTCCCACGACGGTCGAGGAGTCGAGCCCGCCGCTCAGGCAGCTTCCCACGCGCACGTCGCTCACGAGGTGCCGGCGCGTCGTCTGCGCCAAGAGCGTCCGCAACCCCTCCACCCGCTCGCGGTCGCCGGTGCCGTTGGGCGCCCCGGGGAGAAGCTGCCAGTACGGCCGGGTCGCGATGTCCCCCGTGGCGGCGTCAACCGTCAGGGCGTGCGCCGGCGCCAGCGCCTTGACCGCGCGAAGCAGGGTGCGCTCGCCATAGTCACAGTTGGCGTGGGCCAGGAACGCGACGACGGCCTCATCGTCGGGAATCGCGTCCACACCGGGGAACGCAAGCAGTGCCTTGATCTCCGATGCAAAGACGAACGCGCCGGCCGGCACGGCATAATAGAAGGGCTTGATGCCCAATCGATCGCGGGCGCAGAACAGCCGGCCCCGCGCGCCGTCCCAGATGGCGAAGGCAAACATGCCGTCGAGGCGGGCGAGGCACCCTTCCCCCCAATGGCGGTAGGCCTGCAGCAGCACTTCGGTGTCGGTCCGGGTCGTGAAGGTGTAGCCGAGCCCTTCGAGGTGCGCCCGCAAGTCTTGATGATTGTAGATCTCGCCGTTGAATACGATCCACTGCGGGGAAGCGCATGCCGTCATCGGCTGCGCGCCGCGGGGGGAGAGGTCGAGGATGGCCAGTCGGCGGTGCCCCAGCCCCACGCTGAGCGCAGTGTCGTCGTTCCAGTGCGTGGTGTGCGGTACGACGGCGTGATGGAATTGACCCTCGCTCACCCAACCGAGCAGGAAGCCCTCGCCGTCCGGTCCACGGTGCGCCTGGAGGTCGTTCATGCGCTGCAGGACCGCCGCGTCGATCGGGCGGCCCAGACTGACCGCGCCTACGATCCCGCACATGGGGCGTGCTCCTCGTGCCTGGGCGTCCGCATCCGCCGTTACCCTCGTGGGTGGGTCGCTCGCCTGAGCCCGGGCGAGATCGTAGTGACGAGCATCACTCAAGAAGCATGCCGGATTCCGTCGGCTCCACCCGCGCACGACGCATGCAACTCCTCACTTGACAACGGAATAGCTCGCGCGACGGGGCCGCGCCGCGTCGCGCCCGCTGGCAACAACGATCTAGAGGTGCAGAACTGTGGCAGGTGAGATACAGCGCGGCAGGGCTCCCGAAGCGCCGCGGGCGCCGGCTGGAGTGCCGGCGCCCGCTTGCAACGATGCTCAACCGCTCGCGTTGCTCAATGTGACTCAAATGCTCCGATGTCGTAGCCGGCTCCCTGCGGCCGAATAATGCCGAGGAAATCGCCCAGCACTATCGACAGAATAGTGCCGGCGTCGACGGCCGGGCTGCCGGGCTGGAGCCGGAAGTCGAGAGCGGACGGGTTGACGAACTGGGGATCCGTATTCTCGATGTTGGAGCCGATCCCGCCGCCGCCCACTGTGCCCGTGCTCAGGTTGTGGTCGATGTGCGCACCGCTCGTCGTGCCCGAAATGCCGACGTTCTGGCCCGGCTGGTAGAAGATGTTGTTCTGGATGTACAGGTTCGTCGTCGTGGCCGCGAGAATGATCTGACCGTCCCGGTTCGGGTTCGGGAAGGCGAACGTGTTGTTCACGATGTACAGCTGATCCACGCTCGAGCCGTAGCGCTGTATCCCCCAGCCGCGCGTGATGTTGTAGAACACGTTGTTGCGGATGATGACGTTCGTCCCCTGGCCGTTGTAGACGCCATGGTCGTGGTTCATCCAGTAATCGTTGCCCGGCTGGCAACCGTTCTCGCCCGCACCGAACCGTCCGATGTCGTGCACCCAGTTGCCGTCGATGAGCAGGTTGTCGCTGTACGCGTCGATGGCCGAGAGTCCGATGCCGCTGGACTCGCAGTACCGACCGACGTCATGAATGTTGTTCCCGACGATCTCGATGTCGTGGGTACTGGTGCTCGGGTCCACGCCGTAGTGATTCGAGCCCTTGACCTCGAACCCCTCGACGCGGACGTAATTCGTTCCGATCTCGATCACTTTGGCCGAGTAGTTGTTCTGCCCGTCGAGCACGGCCCCCCACTTGTTCTGCGACTTGAACACGACGAGGTTCCCCGCGCTACCGCCGCGTCCAATGGACAGAACCGCGTTGCCGTCGCCGGTGTACACACCATTCCGCACGATGACGACGTCTCCGGGATTCACGACGCCCGCGGCCTGCTGCACCGTCCGGAACGGCCGGGTGCTGTCGCCGGGGTTGCCGTCGTTCCCGCTGGCCCCGTCCACGTAGTAGCACTGGCCCGTGCCTGTGGGTCCGCACGTCGCCGGCGGCGGCGGCGTCCCGACGGCGATCATCGCGCTCCCGGTCTTGCCTTCCGACGTGGCGGTGATCAGTGCCGTGCCGGTGGCGACGCCCGTCACGAGGCCGCTGGAGCTCACCGTCCCGGCCGGGTTGTTATTGCTCGCCCACGTCATTGTACGTCCGGTCAGTATGTTGCCGTTCGCATCCTTGGTGATCGCGGTCAGTTGAGCGGTTTGCCCTGGCTGGATCGCCGCCGCCGCCGGGGACACCGTTACCGTCGCCACCGGCGCCGCGGTCACCGTAATGGCCGCCGTGCCGGTCTGTCCTTCGCTCGTCGCCGTGATCGTCGCCGAGCCCACGACCTTCGTGGTCACGAGCCCCTGGCCGTTCACCGTGGCGACCGTGGTGTTGGTGCTGGCCCACGTCACGGTGCGACCCGGCAGCGCATTCCCGTTCACGTCCCTGGGCGTAGCCGTGAGCTGTACGGTCTGACCGACTTGCACACTCGCCGAAGGCGGATTGACGGTGACCGAGGCCACCGGCACGAAAGTCACCGTAACGCTGGACGTGCCGCTTTGGCCCTCGCTCGTCGCCGTGATCGTGGCGGAGCCGGCGCCTGCGCCGGTGACCAGGCCGCTTCCGTTGACGGACGCGACTGACGCATTGCTGCTGCTCCACGTGATCACACGCCCCGACAGTACGTTGCCGCTCGCATCCCTCGCAGTCGCGGTGAGCTGCACCGTCTGCCCGGTTTGCAGGTTGGCGGACGTGGGCGCGACCGTGACCGTCGCCACCGGCACGTTCGTCACCGTGATGGTCGCGGTCCCGCTCTTCCCCTCGCTCGTCGCCGTGATCGTGGCCGAGCCGCTTCCCGCACCCGTCGCGAGGCCGTTGCCGCCGACGGTCACCGCCGAGTTGTTGCTCGCCCACGTCACGGTGCGACCCGTCAGCACGTTGCCGAGGGAGTCGGTCGTCGTGGCCTGCAGCTGCGTCGTCGCGCCCATCAGGATGGTCGCCGCCGTCGGCGCCACACTCACCGCGGACACCGGCGCCACCGTCACCGTAACGACCGCCGTGTCCGATACGCCGCCTGGGCTGCCGGTCGCGACGACCTTGTATTGGCCGGGATTCGGCCCTGCCTTGTAGTGTCCGTAATGGCGCTTGCCGTTGCTGCTCGTGTCGATGATGCTGCCGGCCGTCACGCTCCAGCTCACCGCCATGCTCGCCGAGTCGCCGGTGCTCATGAACCCGACGGCCGTGAAGTCGGCGGTCGCGTTTTGGCGCAGGGTGAGAATTTTGGGGGAGACCAGCAGGTCCGCAATCGTACCGCCCGGGTCGGTGGCCCGCACGGGCAACTCGCACGCGACGATCGCCGCCGTGACGAGTCCCGCGAGGGACGCCAGGACAACGCGGTCCTTCAGCAGGGCCAGGCGCGACGACAGCTTGTGTTTGAACGTCATGGGTCTCGCTCCCTCGTGGGTATGCGCGTCACGGATTGAAGAACTCGCTCATGTCGGGCGCCGTGGCAGAAGCGCCGGGGAAGACGTTCACGCCGAGGCCTTTGAGAATGAGCCGCAACGTGCTCGGGTGCTGGTACGTCGTCGTGGACTGGTATCCGCGCTTCGACTTGGGACTGATCGCCGCCCAGTACACACGTCCACCACCCAGCGTGTTGTCGCCGCCCGACTCGTCGAACACGATGATCAACAGGCCGTCCTGCTGGAACACCGGGCTGGCGATCAGCGGCGCGATGTTGGTCTGCAGCCAGCTGTCGGCCGTGCTCAAGGAGCAGTCGTGTGCGTCGTTGCACAGGTTGGGCACGATGTTCGAGAACGTCGGCAGCGTGCCGTTCGCCAAGTCCGTCGCAAACTGCGTGAAGGGGACGTTGTTGCACCCCTGCCCCGTCGCGTCGTTCGCCACATCCGAGAGCAGCGGGAAGATGTTGTGCTTGCGGGCATAGTTCCCCGTGTCCCCGCCGAGATAGCAGGCGTTCGGGATGTCCTCCGCGTACGACTTCCAGGTCTTCCCGGCGGCGACGAGGCTGCGCACGATGTTCGGCACGTTCTCGATCGTCGACGAGCCGTCGTCGTTCGTAAGGACCTGGCCCGTCGACAGCTCGAAGTAGTTGCCGATCGACGGGTGCGTGTTGGCGTAGTACTGCGTCGCCAGCCCGTACTGCGCTGCCAGGCCGGTGAGGTACGGCATGGACGAGCTCGTGACGTCGACGTAGTCGGTGTTCTCCTCGGTCACGATGAACACGTGCCCGAACTGCGACGTGCCGGGAGGCGTCACCGTGATCGCCGACGTGCCGCTCCGGCCTTCGCTCGTCGCGGTGATCGTCACCGGCCCGCCCGACGCCACGCCGCTCACGAGCCCGCTGCCGTTCACGCTGGCGATCGCGCTATTGCTCGACTGCCAGGTAACGACCCGGCCCGTCAACGGATTGCCGTTCGCGTCCTTGGGCGTCGCGGTGAGCTGCACCGTGCTTCCCACGGCGACGCCCGCCGTGGCCGGCGTGACCGTCACCGACGCGACCGGGACCGGCGTCACCGTAATGGCCGCCGTGCCGTTCTGGCCTTCGCTCGTGGCGGTGATCGTCGCCGAGCCGGCGACCTTGCCGGTCACGAGCCCCGTGCCGGTCACCGTGGCCACCGACGTGTTGTTGCTCGCCCACGTCACCGAGCGCCCCGTCAGGATGTTGCCGTTGGCGTCCCGCAGGGTCGCGCTGAGCTGCACCGTCTGGCCCGCCGGCACGCTCGCCGACGCCGGGCTGACGGTCACCGACGCGACCGGCACGCCGCTCACGGTGATGCTCGCCGTGCCGCTCTGCCCTTCACTCGTCGCCGTGATCGTCACCGGCCCACCCGCCGCGACGCCGCTCACGAGCCCGCTGCCGTTCACGCTGGCGATCGCGCTATTGCTCGACTGCCAGGTGATCACCCGGCCGGTCAACGGATTGCCGCTCGCGTCCCGGGGCGTGGCGGTGAGCTGCACCGTCTGCCCGATCGCGACGGTCCCCGAGCTCGGCGTCACCGTGACCGCGGCCACCGGCGCGACGGTGACGGTAACGCTCGCCGTCCCGCTCTGCCCTTCACTCGTCGCCGTCATCGTCACCGGCCCCCCGGGCCCGACCCCCGTGACGAGCCCGCTGCCGTTCACGCTGGCGATCGCGCTATTGCTCGACTGCCAGGTGATCACCCGGCCGGTCAACGGATTGCCGTTCGCGTCCCGGGGCGTGGCGGTGAGCTGCACCGTCTGCCCTTGCAGCACGCTCACGGAGGCCGGGCTGACCGTCACCGAGGCCACCGGCACCGTGGGCACGATCTTCACGAGATAATCCTGCACCACCCAGCCGCTCGGGGCGGCCGCAAACAGGACGTGGTAGCGGATCGCGCCGTCGCCGCCGGGCGTCGTGTTCAGCACCGGCCCAGAATCCACCACGCCCCGCGCGCCCGCCGACTGCGTCCCGATGACGCTCGGCGGCGTCCCGGTGGCCGGGTCCGCCGGCGGTTGCGCGATGTTCCGCACCCAGGTGCTCGTCGTCGCCTGCACGCTGTCGCCGATGGCGAGTTGGCCCGTCGGCGCCGTCACCGTGATCGCCGCGGTCCCGCTCTGCCCCTCGCTCGTGGCCGTGATCGTCGCCGACCCGGCCCCCGCGCCGCTGACCAGCCCGCTGCCGCTCACCGTCGCCACCGCGGTATTGTTGCTCCCCCACGTCACCACCCGGCCGGTGAGGGCCGTGCCGTTCGCATCCCGCGGCGTCGCCGTGAGCTGCACCGTCGCGCCCTGTGGCACGCTCGCGGACGCGGGAGTCACCGTCACCGACGCGACCGGCACGTTCGACACGGTGACCACCGCCGTGCCGCTCTGCCCTTCACTGGTCGCCGTGATCGTCGCCGCGCCGGTGGCCACGGCTGTCACGAGCCCGCTGCCGTTCACGCTGGCGACCGCGCCATTGCTCGACTGCCAGGTGATGACCCGGCCCGTCAACGGATTCCCGCTCGCGTCCCGCGGCGTCGCCGTGAGCTGTGCCGTCTGACCCACCTGCACCGTCGGCGCGGCCGGACTCACCGTGACCGCCGCCACCGGCGCGACACAGCCGGCGACCGTCACCGTCGCCGTGTCCGTCGTGCGGTCGGGATGACTCGTCGCCGCGACCTTGAAGCTCCCGCACGTGCCGCCATGATAGTGGCCGTAATGCCGCCCGTTGCTCGCCCCCATGTCCGTGATGGTCCCGCCCGTGACGTCCCAGCTCACCGTGCTCGGCGTCGTATCGCCGGCGGCGCTCAGGCCGACGGCCACGAAATCCTGATCTTGATTGAGCTGCAGCGTGACGGCGTGGGGAGTGATGATCAGCTGACTGACGGTGGCGTTCGGCGTAGCGACTTGGACCGGGAGTTCGCAACTCAGCACGACCGCGGCGGCGACTGCCGCAGCGACGCCGGTGAGCGTCCGGTGTTTGAGCCGCGCGAGGCGACAGGCCAGCTTGAAGGCGAACGGCATCGCAACCCCCCAGAAGATCCCAACGCAAACCGGGCCGCCAACGTCGACCCGTGTCGGTCGCTGGCGGCCCGGCGAGCGTGGCGGACGGCGTCCGCGGTAGCCCCGTGACTCTGCGTCACCGCCTTTCGGCGGGTTTGCTCTGAGCAGCGTGCTCTCAGGCGGCAAACTATCGGCCGCCGCGCAAGCACGGCGGTGACCTAGGTCACGAGATCTCGACTACTAATGTTCATGTGTTGCTCGGGCGACACTTAGGGGACCGGCATCGAAGCCCGCGACGTCCCGAGACGCAACGTCCGTCAGTGGGTGTGCGCCTCACGGTGTGAAGAACTCGCTCATATCGGGCGCCGTGGCCGCATCGCCGGGGAATGAGGTCACGCCGAGCCCTTTGAGCATCAGCCGCAGCGTGCTCTGATGCTGGTACAGGGTCGTGGACACGTAGCCCCGCTTGGACTTCGTCGGGCTCACGGCCACCCAGTACACCTGTCCGCCACCGTTGGTGTTGTCCCCACCCGCCTCGTCGAACGTGATTATCAAGAGGCAGTTGTTCTGCTGGAAGAACGCGCTCCGGACCAGGGGGTCGATGTTCTGCTGCAGCCAGCTGTCCGCCGTGTTCAACGAGCAGTCGTGTGCGTCGTTGCACAGGTTCGGGACGATGAACGAGTAGTTCGGCAGCGTGCCGTTCGCCAAGTCCGTCGCGAACTGCGTGAACGGCACTACGTTCTGCGCTTGTGCCGGATTGTCGTGCACGTCCGTGTAATAGATGGGCGGGAAGTGCCGAGAAGCAAACTGCCCTACCTCGATCTGTGTATAGTCTACGAAGCCCGTCGAGGGAAGATCCTCGGCGTAGCCCTTCCAACTCTTGCCGGCAGCGATCAACGACCGGAAGATATTCGGAACGTTAAACGGCGATCCCGAATACGAGTCATCGTTCGTCAATACCGTCCCACTCGTCATATCGAGATAGTTCCCGATCGACGGGTGCGTGTTGGCGTAGTACTGCGTCGCCAGCCCGTACTGCGCCGCCAGCCCGGTCAGGTACGGCATCGACGAGCTGGTGACGGAGGAGTAGTCGTTGTTCTCCTCGAGGACGATGAACACGTGATCGAACTGCGCCCCGGCGGACGGCGTCACTGTAATGGCCGCCGTGCCGTTCTGGCCTTCGCTCGTGGCGGTGATCGTCGCCGAGCCGGCGACCTTGCCGGTCACGAGCCCCGTGCCGGTCACCGTGGCCACCGACGTGTTGTTGCTCGCCCACGTCACCGAGCGCCCCGTCAGGATGTTGCCGTTGGCGTCCCGCAGGGTCGCGCTGAGCTGCACCGTCTGGCCCGCCGGCACGCTCGCCGACGCCGGGCTGACGGTCACCGACGCGACCGGCACGCCGCTCACGGTGATGCTCGCCGTGCCGCTCTGCCCTTCACTCGTCGCCGTGATCGTCACCGGCCCACCCGCCGCGACGCCGCTCACGAGCCCGCTGCCGTTCACGCTGGCGATCGCGCTATTGCTCGACTGCCAGGTGATCACCCGGCCGGTCAACGGATTGCCGCTCGCGTCCCGGGGCGTGGCGGTGAGCTGCACCGTCTGCCCGATCGCGACGGTCCCCGAGCTCGGCGTCACCGTGACCGCGGCCACCGGCGCGACGGTGACGGTAACGCTCGCCGTCCCGCTCTGCCCTTCACTCGTCGCCGTCATCGTCACCGGCCCCCCGGGCCCGACCCCCGTGACGAGCCCGCTGCCGTTCACGCTGGCGATCGCGCTATTGCTCGACTGCCAGGTGATCACCCGGCCGGTCAACGGATTGCCGTTCGCGTCCCGGGGCGTGGCGGTGAGCTGCACCGTCTGCCCTTGCAGCACGCTCACGGAGGCCGGGCTGACCGTCACCGAGGCCACCGGCACCGTGGGCACGATCTTCACGAGATAATCCTGCACCACCCAGCCGCTCGGGGCGGCCGCAAACAGGACGTGGTAGCGGATCGCGCCGTCGCCGCCGGGCGTCGTGTTCAGCACCGGCCCAGAATCCACCACGCCCCGCGCGCCCGCCGACTGCGTCCCGATGACGCTCGGCGGCGTCCCGGTGGCCGGGTCCGCCGGCGGTTGCGCGATGTTCCGCACCCAGGTGCTCGTCGTCGCCTGCACGCTGTCGCCGATGGCGAGTTGGCCCGTCGGCGCCGTCACCGTGATCGCCGCGGTCCCGCTCTGCCCCTCGCTCGTGGCCGTGATCGTCGCCGACCCGGCCCCCGCGCCGCTGACCAGCCCGCTGCCGCTCACCGTCGCCACCGCGGTATTGTTGCTCCCCCACGTCACCACCCGGCCGGTGAGGGCCGTGCCGTTCGCATCCCGCGGCGTCGCCGTGAGCTGCACCGTCGCGCCCTGTGGCACGCTCGCGGACGCGGGAGTCACCGTCACCGACGCGACCGGCACGTTCGACACGGTGACCACCGCCGTGCCGCTCTGCCCTTCACTGGTCGCCGTGATCGTCGCCGCGCCGGTGGCCACGGCTGTCACGAGCCCGCTGCCGTTCACGCTGGCGACCGCGCCATTGCTCGACTGCCAGGTGATGACCCGGCCCGTCAACGGATTCCCGCTCGCGTCCCGCGGCGTCGCCGTGAGCTGTGCCGTCTGACCCACCTGCACCGTCGGCGCGGCCGGACTCACCGTGACCGCCGCCACCGGCGCGACACAGCCGGCGACCGTCACCGTCGCCGTGTCCGTCGTGCGGTCGGGATGACTCGTCGCCGCGACCTTGAAGCTCCCGCACGTGCCGCCATGATAGTGGCCGTAATGCCGCCCGTTGCTCGCCCCCATGTCCGTGATGGTCCCGCCCGTGACGTCCCAGCTCACCGTGCTCGGCGTCGTATCGCCGGCGGCGCTCAGGCCGACGGCCACGAAATCCTGATCTTGATTGAGCTGCAGCGTGACGGCGTGGGGAGTGATGATCAGCTGACTGACGGTGGCGTTCGGCGTAGCGACTTGGACCGGGAGTTCGCAACTCAGCACGACCGCGGCGGCGACTGCCGCAGCGACGCCGGTGAGCGTCCGGTGTTTGAGCCGCGCGAGGCGACAGGCCAGCTTGAAGGCGAACGGCATCGCACCCCCCCAGAAGATCCCAACGCAAACCGGGCCGCCAACGTCGACCCGTGTCGGTCGCTGGCGGCCCGGCGAGCGTGGCGGACGGCGTCCGCGGTAGCCCCGTGGCTCTGCGTCACCGCCTTTCGGCGGCTTTGCTCTGAGCAGCGCGTGAGCCGGTAATCTGGAACGCGGCCTCCCGCCAATCGGTGAGGGTGATCACCTTCCCCCGGCCCTCGTCCTACGACCCGATCTCGACGCCCACGCCGTAGCGCCGCAGCTTCCCGAGGAGCCACGCCTCGACGCGGGCCGTCACTTCAACCACGCCATCGACCTGTGCCTCCGCCATGACCTCCGCATCGCGGTGCAGGGCGGCGAGCAGTTTACCGTTGCCGAGTGGAACGCGGATCCGAACGATCGGACGCAGTGCTTGCGCGGACGTGCGGAGCACGCTCCGCAGGCCGTCCACCCCAACCGACTGGGAACTGCGGTTGGCGGATGGCGGAACGCACGACGCCAACACGGCGTGCGGGTACTGCTCGCGTACCTGAGCGAGGAACCCCGCGGGCTCGGGCAGTAAGTCCGCCTTGTTGAAGACGTACACGACGCGCTTGCGCTCCGGACCCGCTGCCCCCGCGTACAAGCCCATGTCTTCGAGCACGGTTTCGACCACCTGCGTTTGCTCTTCCCACCGGGGGTGCGCCGCGTCGATGACGTGCAGCAGGATGTCCGCGTCGCGCGCTTCCTCGAGCGTCGCGCGGAATGAGGCGACCAGGTGGTGGGGCAGCTTCCGGATGAATCCGACCGTGTCGGTGAGACGGAAGCGATAGCCACCGCCCACGTCCACCTCGCGGGTGAGCGTGTCGAGGGTCGCAAACAGCCGGTCTTCGACGAAGATGTCGTCGCCCGAGAGGGCGCGCAGGATACTCGACTTCCCGGCGTTCGTGTAGCCGACCAGCGTGGCCGTCGGGAGGGAGCGCCGCCCCTGACGCTGATTGGCGCGATGATCGGCCACGTCCTCGAGTCGGCGACGCAGCGTGGCGATCTTCTTCCGAATCACGCGCCGGTCGGTCTCGAGCTGCGTCTCGCCCGGTCCCCGCAGGCCGATACCGCCCCGAATGCGGGACAAGTGCGTCCACATCCGCGTCAGCCGCGGCAACAGATACTCGAGCTGCGCCAGCTCGACCTGCATTTTGGCCTCGGCCGAGCGAGCGCGCGTCGCGAAGATGTCGAGGATCAGCTCGGTGCGGTCCATCACGCGCAACGCCAGCGCCTGCTCCAGGTTCTGTCCCTGCACCGGCGACAGCGGCTCGTCGAACAGCACGAGCGTGGAGCGGGCCTGCTGCAGCACGCCTTTCAGCTCCTCGACCTTCCCTTGCCCCAGATAGAAGTTGGGGCTGGGCGCCTCGACCCGCTGGTACGTCCGCCCGACCACCTCGGCGCCCGCCGTGTCCGCCAGGCGGTAGAGCTCGTCGAGATGATCCTCCACCTGCACCGCGTCCGCCGAGCCCTTCCGCGGGGCGCCGACCAGGAAGGCGCGCTCGCTGGGTGGCTGGATGTCGATTAGCTGTCGGATGCCTGAACCTCCCCGGGTGCCACAGGTCCGGATGTCAAGTTAGCGGATCAGCTTCCGCAACGGCACGTTGCCCGTGCCGTGGAGCGCGACCGTTTTCTCCCCAAGCGGGGTGTCGAGCAGCACGCGCCCGGTCACCCCATACCCAACCGCCCGACGTGTGAGCAGCGCCTTCGCCCCCGCCCCGAGGCCCGCCCACTCGAAGCGCACGGGCACCACGATGCGACTATGATTGGTGGGAGACAGGTCGAGCGGCCGGTCGAGCAAGGCGTCGCCGAAATGTGTTCCCTCGAGATCGATCCCGACCTCGAGCCGGGTGGAGCGGATCCGGTAGTCGTTCGGGTTGTAGACGTCGAACGCCAGCTCAAACGTACCGCCCGTCAGACCGATCCCGGTGACGGCGATTTCCTGCAGCTCGACGTCAGGTTCGGTGAACGCCAGGCGGCCGAGGGTAGCGCAGGAGACGCACAACAAGACCACGGGAAACGAGAAACGAGAAACGAGAAAGGGGACGTACTGTGCCATCACGTTTCTCGTTTCCCCTTTCCCGTTTCCCGCTCGATCCGCTCTTTCAACTGCTTCCAGAACTCCATCCGCTCTCCGATCGTCTTCTCGTACCCCGCGGCCGTGGGCTGATACCAGCTCGCCCCCCGCAACACCTCCGGTAAATATTCCTGCGGGACGTAGGCGTGCTCGAACGCGTGCGCGTACTCGTACCCCGCGCCGTACCCGAGCTGCTCCATGAGTTTAGTCGGCGCATTGCGAATGTGGAGCGGCACGGCCTCGGTGGGATGCGCCGCGGCGGCCTCCATGGCCTGCGCGAACGCCGTGTAGACGCGGTTCGATTTCGGCGCGGTGGCGAGGTACACGGCCGCCTCGGCGAGCGCCAGCTCGCCTTCCGGCGACCCCAGGAAGTGATAGGCATCCTTGGCGGCGAGGGCGAGCGTCAGGGCCCGTGGGTCCGCGAGCCCGACGTCCTCCGCCGCGATGCGTACCAGGCGGCGCGCCAGGTAGAGCGGGTCCTCCCCGCCCGCGAGCATGCGCGCCAGCCAATAGAGCGAGCCCTCCACGTCCGACCCGCGAACGGCTTTGTGCAAGGCGGAGATGAGGTTGAAGTGCTGCTCGCCGGACTTGTCGTAGGCGGGGAGGGGCTTTTCGAGGACCGAAAGAACAACCTCCCGGGAAACGGGAAACGGGACACGGGAAACGTGGGTGACGTGATCCAGCACGGCCTCCAAGGCGTTCAATACCCGACGACCGTCGCCCTGGGCGTAGGTGACCAACGCATCGACGGCCTCCACAGACAGTACCTTTCCCGTTTCCCGTTTCTCGTTTCCCGATTTCGCGATCGCCCGCTCGATCACCATGCGGATGTGTTCGTCCTTCAACGGCTCGAACACGAACACGCGACAGCGCGAGAGCAGCGGGGCCGTCAGCTCGAAGCTCGGGTTCTCGGTCGTGGCGCCGATCAGCGTGATGATCCCGTTCTCGACCCAGGGCAGGAACGCATCCTGCTGCGCCCGGTTGAACCGGTGAATCTCGTCGCAGAAGAGAATCGTGCCGCGGCCTTCGTACTTGAGCCGCTCCTCCGCCTGCTGGATGATCTCCCGCACCCGCGCCACACCCTCGGTCACGGCCGAAAACGGCTCGAACTGGCGGGCGGTGTAGTTGGCGACGAGACGGGCGAGCGTGGTCTTGCCGGAGCCGGGGGGCCCCCAGAAGATGCACGACCCCACGTCGCCGCGGCGGATCAGCTCCCCCAGGGCTTTGCCGGGCCCGAGCAGGTGCTCCTGACCGAGGAAGTCTTCGAGGCTGGTCGGGCGCATGCGGGCGGCGAGGGGCTCGCCACTCCCCCGCTTACCGCTCCCCTGGAAGAGCGTGGGTTCAGACACGGGAAAGGGGAAACGGGAAACGGGAAACGTGTTGCGCGAAAACGTGTCCGGTCCGCAACACACTGGTACCGAGGAATGCGTGACGCGGTTCTATCTTGGCCCTATGCGACAGCTGGAGCAGTTGGACGCTTGGCGGGTGGCGCAGGAGCTCGCCGAGACAGCGTATCGGCTCACGATGACATCCCCGCTCGACAGGCATTTCGGACTGATGGATCAGATCCGACGCGCCGCGGTATCGATACCCGCGAACATGGCGGAGGGATACGCTCTGAGCACCACGGAGCAATTCATTCGCTGCTTGAGGATCTCGCTCGGGTCTGCCGCTGAGTTGCGAACTCATCTCGACCTCGTCCGACGCCTCGAGCTCGCCGAGCAGGTGGCCACGGCAAAGGCGATCAACTTGTGCACGAGAGTGATCTCCCTGGTGGTCGGCCTGCTCCGCAAGCTCGGGCAGCGCAGTCGCTCACGTTTCCCTTTTCCCGTTTCTCGTTTCCCGACTACGAGACGTGATCAAGTACGGTCTTCGTAACATAGAACGTCGCTGCCCCCGCAAAAAACGCCGTCGGCAGCGTCCACCCACGCTTCCCCTGAAATTCCGGGACGAGGTTCGACGCGGCCACATAGATCGTGACACCCGCCGACAACGCCAGCCCGTGGTGGATCAAGAACGAGATCTGGTCCGTGAGGGCCACGCCCGCAAGCGTCGCCGCGCCCAGCATGGCCGCCGCGCCGATCGCCTGCCCGCCCGACCGCCCCCCCGCCATCATGAGGCTCGACACGGTCACGCCTTCCGGGAGCTTATGAAGGAAGATGGCGATGAACACCATCACGCCGAGCGCCGGGCGCACGAGAAACGCGCTGGCGATGGCCACGCCATCAAAAAAGGTGTGCAACAGCAGCCCCACGAGCGCCGAAGTGCCCGCCACCCGATTGACGGCGTGGGTCTCCTCGCCGAAGTGAAAGTGCGGCGTCAGGGTGTGTTGCGTGAAATGCACGGCGAGGTAGCCCGCCAGCACCAGCGCCGGCGCCGCCGTGCCCGAGCGCGCGAACGCTTCCGGCAGGACTTCCACCAACGCCACGGCCAGCATGAAGCCCGCGCCGAAGGCGACGAAGTGCTCGATCAGCGCGAGCTCGCGCGCCGCGCGCCGGGTGACCGCGAGCGCCCCGACGACGTTGCCGAGCGCGGCGACCAGCGCGTAGCCGAAGGCGTTAGACACGGGACAGGAGATCGTCGCGCGTGTTGCGGCTGGGATCCTCGAGCACTGCCGCGAGCAGTCGCTCGAGGGTCTCCCCCACATCGGGCCCGGGCCGCACGCCGGCGGCCAGGAGATCGTCGCCTTTCACCGCGAGATCCTTGACCGTGAGGGGGTCCTTCGCCGCCCGAATGGACTCCACCACCTTTGGGAGCAGGGAGCGGGGAGCGGGGAGCAGGACCAGCAAGTCGTCGGCGTGTTCCCCAACCTGGGAAAGCCAGCGGCGGACTTCGGGAACGTGTTTCGGGTCCGGGTACTTGTCGCGCCACTGCCCGATGGCCCTCCCGCGCTCGATGTCCTTGTTGGAGGACTTGAGGCGCGTGAGAAGCGAGGCGGGATCGGAGGCGAGAAATGCCGTGATGAGCACGGGATCGCGCGGCAGCTTGTCGACGGCCTTCCACGCATCCCGCATCCCGCCTGCCGCATCTCGGATCTCCGGCAGCCAGGTCCGCGCCGCCCCCACGTCGATCCACAGCGTCAGCAGCTTCGAGACCCGCTTGGCCGTGGCAATTCCCTTGAACCACTCGTCCCGCACCCGCTCGGCCGAGAGCTGCGCCAACCCCTGCACGTTCGCCTTCGCGGCTTCGAGGGTCCGCGAATGGATTCGGAACTCGAACCGCGCGCTGAAGCGCAGCGCCCGCAGGATCCGCAGGTAGTCCTCTTGGAACCGCCAGTTGGCGTCCCCCACCGAGCGAATCAACTTGTGCTCGAGATCCTCGGCGCCGTGGAACGGATCGCGCCACTCGTGCCGGATCGGGTGGTACGCGATGGCGTTGATGGTGAAGTCCCGGCGCGCGAGGTCATCCATCAACGACACGCCGAACTCCACGACCGCGTGCCGGCCATCGGTCTTGATGTCCTTGCGGAACGTGGTGACCTCGTGCTGGCGGTTCTTCTGGTCGAGCACCGCGACGGTGCCGTGCTCGATGCCCACCGGCACCGTGCGCTTGAACAGGCGGCGCACCTCGTCGGGCGGCGCCGCCGTCGTCAAGTCGAAGTCGTGATTCTCGACCTTCAACAGGTTGTCGCGGATCGCCCCCCCGACGCACCAGGTCTCGTAGCCCGCGCCTTCCAGCTGTTTCGCGATCCGCAGCACCGCGTCGGGGATCGGCAGCCGGGCGGGGAAGTCCATGCCCCACCCTATGCCTCGAGGATCACGGCGGCGGCGGCGACGCCGGCGCTGTGCGTGAGACTCACGTGCAGGTGCGTCACCCCCCGCACCCGCGCCCGCTCCGCCGCCGCCCCGCTCAACGCGAGCCGGGGCGCGCCGCCGTCCCCGCGCTGCACTTCCACTTGCAGAAACGACACCCCCTGGCTCCATCCCGTCCCGAGCGCCTTGAAGCACGCTTCCTTGGCGGCGAAACGCGCAGCGAGCGCCTCGGCCTTGTCCGCCCGCGCGGCGCAATCGTGACGCTCCGCGGGCGTGAACACCCTTTCCTCAAACGTCTGCTGGGCGGCGAGCAGCTCACGCACCTTCCCGACTTCCACGACGTCGAGGCCGATGCCCACGATCATCCGCAGAGCACGCTCCCCCCGTTCACGTTCAGAATCTCGCCCGTAATGTGCCCGGCCAGGTCGGAGCAGAGAAACACGATGGGCCCCGCACAGTCCTCGGGGCTTGCCACGCGACCGAGCGGGATCGTCCGCTCGATCTCCTCCTTGCCCCGTCCCGCGTCTCTCGCATATGGCGTCGCCGACATCTCCGTATCGACCCATCCCGGCGCCACACAGTTCACGTTGATCCGGCGCGGCGCGAGCTCGACCGCGAGGGACTTGGTGAACGAGATGACCGCGCCTTTGGTGGCCGCGTAGTCGGCGTGGAAGGGCTCGCCCCGTTGCCCCGCCGTCGAGGAGACGAGCACGATCTTCCCGCCGTCGGGAAGGAGCGGAATGGCGGCGCGGCACACGTACAGCACGCTGTCCAGGTTGGCGCGCCGGGTCGCATCCCATTGCGCGTCGGTCAGGGCGGCCACGGTTACTTCGTCGGGCGGCCAGATGCCGTGGTTCACAATCAGGAGGTCGAGACCTCCCAGGCCCTGCACCGCATCGTCCACGGCCCGCCCCGCGGCCGCCGGGTCCCCCAAATCGCCGGCGACGCCGATCGCCGGACGGCGCAACCGCTTGACCCCCGCGAGTGTTTCGTCCGCCTCCGCCCTCCGGCTCCGATAGCCGACGGCGACGCCGGCGCCCGCTTGCGCCAGCAGCAGCGCCGTCGCGCGCCCGATGCCCCTGCCACCCCCCGTGACGAACGCCCGCTTCCCCGAAAGATCAATCACCGCCCCCCCCAATGCGGAATGGGGAGTGCGGAATGCGGAGTATGCGGGGAACTGTCGTGGACCGAACGACCCTCCCTTTCAATTCCGCATTCCGCATTCCGCATTCCGCACTCCGCATTCAAGCTTTCAGGCGCTCCTCCACCATGCTGCAAATCACATGCTCGATGGCGAGATGAATTTCCTGGATCCGCGCCGTGTCGTCCGAGGGAACGATCAGCACGACGTCGCTCAGGTCTTTGAGCCGACCGCCCGAATGCCCCACGAAGCCCACGACCGTCACCCCGCGGGTCTTCGCGGCTTGTGCGGCGCGGATCACATTGGGGCTTTCCCCGCTCGTCGAGTGGAGGGACACCACGTCGCCCGCCCGGGCCAGGGCCTCGACCTGGCGCGCGAACACTTCGTCGAACCCCATGTCGTTGGCGCACGCCGTGAGCAGGGAGCTGTCGGTCGTGAGCGCCACGGCACGCAGGGCCGGGCGGGTAGACTGATAGCGGACGACGTACTCGGTCGCGAGATGCTGCGCGTCGGCCGCGCTGCCGCCGTTTCCCGCGAAGAACAGCGTTCCGCCACTGCGCAGCGCGGCGACGTAGGTGTCGGCGATCGCCGCGATCGTCTCGGCCTGCTCTTCTCCGACCCGCGTGGCCAGCGCCGCCAGGGCGGTGAGCCCCGCGCGGGCCTGCTCCGCGGGCGTCACCCGGCGGCCGCCTGGACCAGTGCCTGCAAGTCCGCGGCCGACGCACCTCGCTCCTCGAGCGCGGTCCCGACGACCACGAAGTCCGCTCCCGCCGCCCGCGCCGCCCGGACCTGGGCCGCGCTCTTGATCCCCCCGCCCACGAACAGCGTGAGATCCGGCACCGCGGCGCGACAGGCGCGGATCACGTCGGCGGCCACCGGGCGCGGGGCGCCGCTCCCCGCGTCGAGATAGATCGCCCGCATGCCGATGAGGCGCGCCGCCGTGGCGTGCGCGGCGGCGAGCTCGGGCTTGTCCGCCGGCAACGGTCGCGTCTGGCTCACCGCCTCGACGCTCGTCACCCGGCCACCGTCGACCAGGATGTACCCGGTCGATAGGGTGGCGACGGGATGACGAGTCAGGAAGGGAACCGCCCGGACGTGCTCCTCGATCAGGTACTGCGCGTTCCGTCCGGAGACGAGCGACAGGAACAGAACCAGGTCCACCTCGGCGGTGAGCTGTAGCGCCGAGCCGGGGAACAATGCCAGGGGGAGTCCGGAGGCCGCCTCCCGAATCGCCCGCGCGACGCGCTCGGTATCCTGCGTCCCATCGAACGACGAGCCGATCATGATCCCCGCTGCACCGGCCTCACGCGCCGTGCGCGCCACCTCCGCCGCCTGGGCCGGCGTGGTGCGGCTCGGGTCCACGAGCACCAGCAGACCGGGACGCCGCTCGAGCAATCCACTCACGGCTTGCTCCCGGCAATGCGCTCCGCGAGCGCCGCGAGCCCGGTGGCGTCCAGCTCGGCCTGGGCTTCAAACGCGTAGGTGATGAAGGCATCGGCTGCGAGCAGCTCGATCGCCAGCTCGCGCCCACCGCCCGGTCGACCCGCCACCCGCTCGAGCATCTGCCGCCCCAGCAGGGCGAGCTGATCCGGCACGGGGTCGAGCGGCGAGAGCTCCGCGTCACGCACCACGGCCTCGATGCCCGCCCGGAGCGCGTCCGGAGGGACCGGGCGACGCGCCGCGAGCCAGGCGAGCACCTCGCGCCGCGTCATCGGCGGAGCAACCCCTCGACGATCGCCCGCGCCTGCGCCCGGGCGAGGCCCAGCTTCGCGGGGTCACCCGCCCCCGCGGAGGCAAAGTGCGGCCGGCCTCCCCCCTTGCCGCCCGACACCGCGGCGATCGCGTTGGCGATGTCACCCGCCTTCACCCCCTGCTGCACCAGATCGTCGGTGACGGCGACGTGCACGCCGGCGCGCTCGCCGTTCGTGAACAAGACCGAGATCGCGCGCTTGTGACTCGAGCGGAACGCATCCATGACGAGCCCGATCTGATCACGGTCCTCGAGGTCGGAGTCGGCGATGTGGAGCTCGACATCCCCGATGCGCTCCACGTTTCCCGTCTCCCGTTTCCCGCCTCCCGTCTTGAGCAGTTCCTCCACCCGCTTCTCGAGCTTCTTGTTCTCCTCCAGCAGCTGCTCGATCCGGTGCACCAGGTGTTCGGGCTGCGTCCGCAGCACGCCCGCCGCCTGCTCGAGCTCACCTTCGAGCTTGCGGATCAGCGCATACGCCCCGGGCCCCGTCACCGCCTCGATGCGGCGCACGCCGGCCGCGGCGCCCGTCTCGTGCGTGAACCGGAACAGGGCGATTTGACCTGTGCTGGGGACATGCGTCCCGCCACACAGCTCGACGGACACGCCCGGCACGTCCACGACGCGCACGATATCGCCGTACTTCTCGGTGAAGAACGCCATCGCCCCCGCCGCGATGGCTTCCTTGTATTTCATCTCACGCGTGGTGACGGGCAGGTTCGCCCAGATGTGGCGGTTCACTTCCTCCTCGACCCGGGCGAGGGTCGGGTCGTCCACTGGCCCGTGGTGCGCGAAGTCGAAGCGCAGCCGCTCAGGGGCCACGACCGAGCCCTGCTGGCGGACGTGGGGGCCGAGCACCTTGCGCAGCGCCGCGTGCACCAGGTGCGTCGCCGTGTGGTTCCGCTCGATGTTCTTGCGGCGCGGCTCGTCGACCTGGGCGAGCACCGACGTAGGCTCGAACTCATCCGCGAAGTGGCCCACGACGGCGCTCACTCCGTCTACTTTCTCCACGCCCTCCACATCGAGCGTCCACCCCTCTCCCTTAACGCGCCCCGTATCGCTCACCTGCCCGCCCGACTCGGCGTAGAACGGATTTTCCTGCAACACCACCTCCACCACATCGCTCGCCTGCCGGAAGCGGAGCACATCGGTCTCGGCCTGCGTGGTATCGTAGCCGACCCACTTCTGCTTGGCCCTGGGCTTCACGGTGCGCCACTCGCCGCCGCGCTTCACGTGGACCGCAACCTTCCCCGCGTCCCCTCCCTTGCTCCGCTCCAGCGCCTCGAGCGAGCGGGTGCGTTGCTTGCCCAGCTCCCGCTCGAACCCAGCGACGTCCACCGCCTGACCGCGCTCGCCGGCGATCAGCTGCGTCAGATCGATGGGAAAGCCGAACGTGTCGTACAGCTTGAACGCCTCCGCGCCGGAGATGGCTTTCGCACCCCGCAGCTGCTCGAGCCGCTCGAGCCCGCCCTCGATCGTGTCGAAGAAGCGCTCTTCTTCGGCGCGCGTGACGCTTTCCAGGTGACTGCGCTTCTGGACCAGCTCCGGGTACACGTTTCCCATCAGCCCACTCACCGTGTGCACCAGCTGCACCAGCGTCGGCTCGCGGCGGCCCAACAGCCAGGCGTGGCGCACCGCGCGACGGAGGATGCGGCGCAGTACGTAGCCGCGCCCCTCGTTCGATGGGTAGACACCGTCCGCCAGCAGGAACGCCACGGCGCGGGCGTGGTCCGCGAGCACCCGGTAGGACGCGCCTCCCGGTCCCCGATCGTACTTCTTCCCCACCACCTCCACGGCACGCTCGATGATCGGGGCGAAGAGATCGGTGTCGTAGTTCGATGGGACATGCTGCATCACCGCCGCCAGGCGCTCGAGGCCGGCGCCGGTGTCTACCGAGGGAGCGGGGAGCGGGGAGCGGGACCCGTCTGCCTGCTGGTCATACTGCATGAACACGAGATTCCAAATCTCGAGCAGGTGCCCTTCCTCGCTCAGCCGCTTGAAGGTGTCGAGGTTCAAGTCCCGCTCCCTGCTCCCCGCTCCCCGCTCCCTGATGTCCACCAGGATCTCCGAGCAGGGGCCGCACGGTCCGGTTTCACCCATCTGCCAGAAGTTGTCCTCGTCGCCGAGGCCGTAGATGCGGACGTCCGGGATCCCGCTGATGCTCGTCCACAGCCGGCGGGCCTCGTCGTCCGTGTGATGCACGGTGACGTACACCCGGTCGGGATGAATGCCGAGCCAGTCCTTTCCGGTCACGAGCTCCCAGGCGTATTCGATGGCCTCCTTCTTGAAGTAGTCTCCGAACGAAAAGTTGCCCAGCATCTCGAAGAAGGTGTGGTGTCGCGCGGTATGGCCCACCTGCTCGAGGTCGTTGTGTTTGCCGCCCGCCCGCACGCATTTCTGGCACGTCACGGCCCGGGTGTACGGCCGCCGCTCGAGCCCCTGAAACACGCGCTTGAACTGCACCATCCCGGCGTTGGTGAATAGGAGCGTGGGATCGTCCGCCGGGACCAGGGGGGCACTGGGCACTTCCTGGTGCCCCCGGACCTTGAAGAACTCCAGAAACTTGCGGCGGATTTCAACGGAGGTCATGGGGGAAATATACTGTCCCCCGACGAGCAACTGAAAGGCTAGCTACGAGTTACCCCAATCGCGTCAGGGATTGAAGAACTCATCCATGTCCGGCGCGGTGGCGGCGCCGTTCGGGAACGCCGTCACGCCCAGCGCCTTGAGCGACAAGCGCAGCGTACTCGCGTGCTGGTACAGGCGCGTTGACTGGTAGCCCGGTTTCACGTGCGCGCCCACGGCCACCCAGGCGACGCGCCCGCCCCCGTTCGTGTCGTCGCCACCTGCTTCGTCGAACAGGATGATCAGCAGCCCGTCTTGCTGGAACTGCGCGTTCTTGACCAGGGGATCGATGTTGGTCTGAAGCCAGGTGTCCGCCGTGCTCAACGAGCAATCGTGCGCGTCGTTGCACAGGTTGGGCACGATGAACGAGTAGTTCGGGAGCGCGTTGTTCGCCAGGTCCGTCGCGAACTGCGTGAATGGGACGACGTTCTGCGCCTGGGTGGCATCGTCGTGCACATCGGTCAGGTAGACCACCGGATTGTGTCGGCTGGCGTACGCGCCGTTGTCGACGTCGAGCGTCACGTAGCCGACCGACGGCAGGTCCTCTGCATACGCCTTCCACGTCTTCCCCGCCGCGCGGAGCTGCCGGATGACGTTGTTGTCCGTCACGACGCTCCCGTAGCTGTCGTCGTTCGTGATGATCGTCCCGACGGTCATCATGAAGTAGTTGCCGATGGACGGGTGCGTATTCGCGTAGTACTGAGTCGCGAGACCGTATTGCTGGGCCAGACCGTTGAGATAGGGCATCGACGAGCTGCCGATGACGCTGGTGTAGTCGGTGTTCTCCTCGACGACCATGACGATGTGGTTGAATGACCGTCCGCCAACGCCCGTGGGAGCCGTCGAGCCACGGCAGCTCGAGTCGACGGCGACGACGAGCACTACCGCAAGGGCGGCGATCGAGCGACGCTTGGTCGCGGAAGCAATGGCGGGCATTGGCACGTTCTGCCAATGTACCCGAGCGGGTACTCAACGGTCCCTGATCGCAATGCTCCCCGCGGGGCCAGGAGCTATCCGCACAGCTCCTCCACCAGCTCTTTCAGCGGCACCCCGGCGTAGCCCCGGCGCAACAGAAACGCCAGCAGGCGCCGTTTCCGCACCGGAACGGGAAGGCCGGCCAGCTGCCGGGCGCGTTTCGTCCCCACGGCGCGCGCCTCGACCGCGGGGTCGATCCCCTCCTCCTCCAGCGCCCGGCGAACCGCGTGCTCCGCCGTACGGCGCTCGACGCCCTGCGCCATGAGATCCCCGAGTAGGCGCGCGGGCCCCTTGCCGCGCGTCGCGCGCAGCGCGGCGTACTGCTCGGCGAATCGGCGGTCATCGAGCAGCCCACGGCTGGCGAGGCGCTCGAGCGCCGCGTCCACCGCGGCCGGCGGGTGCTGTTTCTTCACGAGGCGCCGCTGCAGGTCCAAGCGGGCGTGCGCCCGGCGGGCGAGCGCTTGCAGGGCCGCTCGCCCCGCAGCCTCGATGTCGGCCAGCTCGCGCAGCCGGTCCAGCACCGCGGGCGCGAGCGCCGCGCCGACCTCGAGCCTCAGCGGCTCGAGCGACGCGACGGGAAGGGACGCAAATCGCCCCCGATCCACCTCAACCAGCCGATAGCCCGGCTGGCGCGGATCGGGGGCGAGGGCGGTGAGGGTCGGCACTCACTCCTCGGGGGCAGAGGCCTCCTCGTCGGCCGCCACCGCGACGGGCTTCACCCCGAGGTGCTCTTTCACCTTGGCTTCGACCTCGACGGCGAGGTCCGGATGGTCCTTGAGATACAGCTTCGCGTTCTCGCGGCCCTGCCCGATCCGCTCCTTGCCGTAGGCGTACCAGGCACCGGATTTCTCGATGATACCCGCTTCCGCCGCGATGTCGACCAGCAGCGACTCGTGGCTGATCCCCTCGTCGAACATGATGTCGAACTCGGCCTGGCGGAACGGCGGAGCCACTTTGTTCTTCACCACTTTGACCCGGACGTGGTTGCCGATCACCACCTCTCGCTCTTTGACCGGACCGATGCGCCGCATGTCGAGCCGAACCGACGCGTAGAACTTAAGCGCCCGCCCGCCGGTGGTCGTCTCGGGGTTGCCGAACATGACCCCGATCTTCTCCCGCAGCTGGTTGATGAAGATCACCGAAGTGCGGGAACGATTGATGGCCCCCGCCAGCTTGCGCAGCGCCTGGCTCATCAGGCGCGCCTGCAGACCGGGGAGCGAGTCCCCCATGTCGCCCTCGATCTCCGCCTTCGGGACGAGGGCCGCCACGGAATCGACCACCACCACGTCCACCGCCCCGGACCGCACCAGGATCTCCGTGATCTCGAGTCCCTGCTCCCCCGTGTCCGGCTGGGACACCAGCAGGTTGTCGATGTCCACCCCCAGCTTCTTCGCGTATTCGACGTCGAGCGCGTGCTCGGCATCGATGTACGCGGCCGCCCCACCCTGGCGCTGGGCGTTCGCGACCACGTGCAGTGCCAGCGTGGTCTTACCGCTCGATTCGGGACCGAAGATCTCCGTTACCCGCCCCCGTGGGATGCCGCCGATCCCGATCGCCGCGTCCAGGTTGATCGCGCCCGTCGGGATGATCTCCACCCGCACCCGCGGCGAATCGGCCCCCATCCGCATGATGGCGCCCTTGCCGCAAGTCTTCTCGATCTGCGTGATGGCGAGGTTGAGGGCCTTTCTGCGCTCGTCCGAGAGCTGCGGGACTTCTTTGTCCGCCGCCATGAGTGTCCTCGACATGGGTTGGGAGCCTCGTTTGATGAGGCCCGAATATACACCGAAGCCCCGGTTATCGCCACCCGGGGCGGAACGCGTCGGCCAGGTGCTCCAGCTTGCCATCCACGATCGCGATGCAGTCAAACCGATAGATGTCCGGCGGCTTCCCGAAGCGGTCCACCCAGACCCGCGCCGCCTTCACGAGCTCGCGCCGCTTCGCTCCCGTCACCGCCTCGAGCGGGCTCCCGAAGGCCCTGCCCCGCCGAGTCTTCACCTCCACGAAGGTCACCAGGTCGCCCTGCCGCGCGATCAGGTCGATCTCCGTATGCCCTACCCGAAACCGATGCGCGACGATCGTGCATCCCCGTGACAGGAGGTAGCGGATCGCCTGCTCCTCCCCAGCGATCCCGCGCCGGTGGCGCTCGTCGGTCCACTGCGACGGGTCGGTTCTGATACCGCTTCTCACAGACGCAAACCTACCGATCCGCCCGCGGTCGACGTAACCGAAATTATGCCGACGGGGCCCTATCAACGCGGAGCGCCGAAGTCGGAACGCGGAACAAGCGCGTGAGCGTCGGTGCCGCGCCCGAGCTCGCATTGCTGTTCCGCGTTCCGCGTTCGCCCTTCCGCGTTCAGTCTCTCCCACAAATCTCATCCAGCTCTTCCAATCCCACCAGCACATCCCGTGGTTTCGAACCGTTGGCCGGACCCAGGATCCCCGCCAGCTCCAGCTGGTCGATGATCCTCGCCGCCCGACCGTACCCGATGCTCATGCGTCGTTGCAGCAGCGAGGTCGAGCCGAGCTGATTCTGGATGCACACTTCCGCGGCCTGCCGGAACAGGGAGTCACGCTCGCCGGGGGTTCCCGTTCCCCCTTCCCCGGCGTCTTCACCGGCCTTTTCCCGCTCTTCCAACGCCGTGACCTGCTCGTCGATGCTCGTGCCCGCGGCCGCCGCCTGGGCGGCGTGTGCCTTGTACCAGTCCATCAGCCGTTCGGTCTCGTCGGTCGAGATGAACGCCCCCTGCACGCGGAGCAGCGCGCTCTTGCCGGGCGGCAGAAACAGCATGTCCCCGTTCCCAAGCATGGTCTCGGCGCCGTTCTGGTCGAGGATGGTCCGGCTGTCCACCTTGGCAGAGACCCGAAACGCGATGCGACAGGGAAAATTCGCCTTGATGAGGCCGGTGATGACGTTCACTGACGGACGCTGGGTCGCGAGCACGAGGTGAATCCCGATGGCCCGGGCCTTTTGCGCCAGGGTCGCGAGCGGCGTCTCGATCTCACCCTGCACCGTGAGCATCAGGTCCGCCAGCTCGTCGACGATGAGCACGATGTAGGGGAAGATCCCACCGGTGTATTCGCCGTCGAGCGGCAGCTCCTTCTGGATGCCGGCCTGTGTGGCCAGCGTCTCACGGGGGCCCTTGAGCGGCTTCTTCTCCTCGACCTTCTTGTTGAAGTCCACGATGTTGCGGGCGTGGTTGGCGTGCAGCAAGCGGTAGCGCCGGTCCATCTCCCATACCGCCCACTTGAGCACGCTCGCCGCCTTGTGGTGGTTCGTCACCACCGGCAATCCGAGGTGCGGGAGCGCCGCGTACATCGAGAGCTCGACCATCTTGGGATCGATCATCAGCAGCTTGAGCTTCTCGGGCGGGTGCGTGTAGATCAGGCTCGTGATGATGGTGTTGATGCAGACGGACTTCCCGGACCCCGTGACGCCCGCGATCAGGAGGTGCGGCATCTTGGCTAGATCCGCGACCACCGGATCGCCCTCGAGGTTCTTGCCGAGCGCGATCGGCAGGGCGCGCGTCGAGCGCTGATAATCGGCGCCCTCGATCAGCTCGCGCACGTGGACCATGCGCGGCATCGGGTTCGGGACTTCGATGCCCACGGCGGCCTTGCCCGGGATGGGCGCCACGATGCGGAGCGAGGGGGCACGCATCGCGAGCGCCAAATCGTCGGCCAGGGCCGCGATGCGTCCCACCTTCACACCCGGGCCGGGCGCCACTTCGTACTGCGTCACCACGGGTCCCACCGTGCGACCGGCGATCGAGCCTTCGACCCGGAAGGTCTGCAGCGTCTCGATCAGCTTCTGGCCCATCTGCTCGATCTGCGCGAGCCCGGCGTCGCCGTCTTCGGGAGGAGCGGGGTGCAAGAGATCGATGGGGGGGATCAAGACACCGGCCGGGATAAAGGTGGGTCGAGCTGGCGGTGCCGGCTTTGGCTTCGGTGCTTTCCGGGAAGGGGGAACGGCGACAGGCATCTCGAGTTCCTTCGCCTTTCCCCCTTCCCCGGCCTTTTCCCGGGCCTTTAGACCGGCCGTTTCCCGAGCCTTTACACCGGCTGTTTCCCGGGTTCTCAGCGCGACCAGGGGATGCCAGCCCACGGTCAGGATCCCCAGCGCCGAGAGCGCGAACAGGCCCACCAACGTCCCACCCGCCGTCCCGACCGCCTGATGCACGCCATGGGCGAGCATGGCGGGTACGTAGCCGACCAGCTTTTGCGTCGAGCTCCAGGCGGCGTAGGCCGGCGGAAAGTCCGCCCCCGCCACGGTCCCGATTCCGTACGGGAGGAGCAGGATCAGCCCGGCGCCCAGCGCAGCCGCGCGGGCCGCCGACAGGCTCCCCAGCCGCTCGAACGCGGCCAGCGCCCAACCGATGCCGAGGACCGGCAGGAGCACCGAGCCCACCCCGAGCGCGCGCCACAAGCGGGAGCCGATATGGTCGCCCCAGCTGCCGGTGATGGGCAGCCGCAGCAGGGTGAGTCCGAGGAACAGCCCGACCGCGAGGGCGCCGATGCCGATCAGCTCTTGGCGCGCCTTGCGGTTCATGTGATGCGGCGGTCCGCGTACACGGGGACGACGCCGAAGCGGTCGGGCCGGGCGGCAAAGGCCACGTCCTCTCCCAAGTCCGCATCCACGAGCTGCTGGGCGGCCTCGGAGCGCTCGAGCGCCTCCTGCCAGCCGGCGAACTGGTCGATCAGGGCCACGGTGGCGCGGGCGGCGTCGTTGAGGACGAGCTTGCGGATACCCTTCCGGATCGCCTTGATGAGACGGCCGGCCGTATACGCGTCCTCCAAGGCGAACTGCTTATCCCGCCCGCCGCACACGATCACCAAGTCGCCCCGCTGCGCCAGGATCGCCCGGGCGCGCTCGGCCAGCGCCTTGAAGTTCGCCGGGGCACCCACGAGCACGGGGTCGCCGCCCTGCGTCGCGACCAGCGCGGGAGTGCCGTTGGTGGTCGCCAGCACGATGGTCTTGCCGGCCACCGCCGCCGCGGTCATCTCGCGGGGCGAGTTCCCCAGGCCGAACCCTTCGATCTTCACGCTGCGCCGCTCGCCTGCGAGGACCACGCCGTCCTTCTCGAGGTTCGAGGCGAGCCGTACCGCTTCCTCCGAGGTCGCCGCGGGGATCACGGCTTTGGCCCCATTGGCGAGCGCCGTGACGATGGTGGTCGTGGCGCGCAGCGCGTCGATGACGACCACGCCCCGGCCGGCGAGATCACCCGCGACGAGGCCGAGCGGCGTGAAGTAGACGTCGATCTTCATGCCGGGGGAGGCGACTGGAGGAGTTGGGGTTCGCGCTCGAGGAACTTCGTGTCCACCCGGCCGGCGATGAAGTCGGGATGGCGCATGACCCGACTGAGAAAGGGGATGGTCGTGGTCACGCCTTCAATGATAAACGAGTCGAGCGCCTGCCGCATGCGGGCGAGCGCCTCGTCGCGGCTGTTGCCGTGCACGATCAGCTTCGCTAGCAGGGAGTCGTAGTACGGCGGCACCGTGTAGCCGGCGTAGATGTGGGTGTCGACCCGCACGCCGGGACCACCCGGCGGGTGGTACACGGTGATCGTCCCGGGGCTCGGCTGAAAGTTGCGGGACGGGTCTTCCGCGTTCACGCGACACTCGATGGCGTGGCCGCGCAGCCGGTCCCCGTTCATCACGAACGACAGGGGCTCCCCCGCCGCGACCCGAATTTGCTCCTTCACGAGGTCGAAGTTGGTGCACATCTCGGTGACCGGGTGTTCCACCTGAATCCGGGTGTTCATCTCCATGAAGTAGAACGAGCCGTCCTCGTCGAGCAGGAACTCGATCGTTCCCGCGCCGACATAGCCGATCGCTTCGGCGAGCCGTACGGCCGAGTCTCCGATGTCGTGCCGCAGCGTTTGATCCACGGCCGGGCTGGGCGCCTCCTCGATCAGCTTCTGGTGCCGCCGCTGGACCGAGCAGTCGCGCTCGCACAGGTGCATGATGCGCCCGTGCGTATCCCCCATGATCTGGATCTCGATGTGGCGCGGCCGCGCGAGGTACTTCTCGATGTACACTTCGTCCGAGCCGAACGCGGCCAACGCTTCCTGTTTCGCGAGCGAGAACGCTTGTGGGAACGTCTCCTCGTCCTGCGCGACGCGCATCCCCTTCCCGCCCCCGCCGGCCGCGGCCTTGATGATCACCGGGAAGCCGAGCTTCTCGGCGATCTTCGATCCCGCCTCCGCGTCCTCGACGGACCCGGGAGAACCGGGCACGGTGGGCACCTTCAGCTTCTGCGCCAGCTTGCGGGCCGCGGCCTTGTCGCCCATCTGCCGGATCTGGTCCCCGCTCGGCCCCACGAACGTGATGTTCGACGTGCGGACGATGTCCGCGAATTCGGCGTTTTCCGCCAGGAAGCCGTAGCCCGGGTGAATCGCGTCGGCCCCGGTGATCTCCGCGGCGGCGATGATGCGCGGAATGTTGAGGTAGCTGTCGCGTGAGGGCGCGCGACCGATGCACACGTCGTCGTCCGCGAACCGCGTGTGCAGGCTGTCCCGGTCCGCCTCCGAGTAGACGGCGACCGTATTGATGTCCAGCTCCTTGCACGCACGGATCACCCGCAGGGCGATCTCCCCGCGGTTCGCGATCAGCACCTTCTTGAACATCAGGGCGTGATGTCGCCGCGCAGCCCGGCCGCGGCCGTGGTGCCGCCGAACGCCTGGCTCTCGCCCGAGTCCACGCCCGAGACCTTCAGCGCGAACTCGCTCGGATTCGTGGCATAGAAGATCGCGCTCTCATAGCTGACCGTTCCCTGCTGGTACCAGTACATCAGTGACTGGTCGAAGCTCTGCATGCCATACTGCACCGAGCCTTGCGCGATCAAGTCTGGAATGCTGAGCGATTTCGTGAGATCGCGCATGTTCTCCTGCACGGCCGCGGTGTTGATCAGCACCTCCGACGCCGGGACCCGCCCCTTGCCGTCCTTCCGCGGGACGAGCCGCAGCGACACGATGGCCTGCAGCGCCGTCGACAGGAGGTGGCGCACCTCGTCGTGCTGATGCGGCGGGAAGAACGAGATCACCCGATTGATCGTCTGCGTCGCATCCGTGGTGTGCAACGTCGAGAACACCAGGTGCCCGGTGTCCGCCGCCTTCAGCGCGGTGTCGAGCGTCTCCATGTCGCGGATCTCGCCGATCAGGATCACGTCGGGCGCCTGCCGCAGCACGTGGCGCAACGCCGCATTGAACGACAGCGTGTCGTTCCCCACCTCGCGCTGGGAGATGTTGGCCAGGTTGTCGCGGTGCAGGAACTCGATCGGGTCCTCGATCGTGATGATGTTGACCCGCCGGTTCGTGTTGATGTGATTGATCATCGCCGCGAGCGCCGTCGACTTCCCCGACCCCGTCACGCCGGTGACCAGCACCAGCCCCCGCGGCCGCAGACCGATCTCCTCCAGCACCGGCGGCAGGTTCAGATCATGGATCGTCTTGACCTCGTACGGAATGGCGCGGAAGGCGAACGCCACGGTTCCACGCTGCTGGTACACGTTGGTCCGGAACCGCCCCACGCCCGGGACGCCGATCGCGAAGTCCGCCTCCTTGTGCTCGGCGAATTCCTTCACCTGACGGGGCGTCATGATCTGCTCGGCGAGCGACTTCAACTCCTCCGGCTTGAGGGGCGACGAATCGAGTGGCACCAGCTCGCCGTTCACCCGAATGGTGGCCGGCCGACCCACCTTGAGCAGCAGGTCCGACGCGTTGCGCTGGACCATCTGGGTGATGGCTGCCTTGAAGTTGAAGGTCGCTTGTCCGGCTTGGGGTGCTTCAGGCATGGGGGTCCACCCGGAAGAGGAGCTGTCCGAACTCGACGGGCTGCGCGTTCTCCACCAGGACCTCCCGCACCACGCCCGCGACTTCGGACTCGATTTCGTTCATGATCTTCATCGCTTCGATGATGCAGACGACTTGGCCGGTCGCGACCCGAGTCCCGGCCTTGACGTAGGGCTCGGCGCCGGGCTCCGGGGCCGAGTAGAACGTCCCCACCATGGGAGACTTGATCTCCACCAGATGAGACGGGGGCGCCGCTGCGGGCACCCCCGCCGGAGCGCCCGGCGCCGCCGCCGCTGCCGGGGCGTGCGCCTGCGCCAGCACCACGTGCTGGCCGCTCTCGTTGGTCGTGTGCCCGGCCTTGCTCACGCGCACCGACGACCAGGCCCCGAACAAACCCCGGCGGACCTCGATGGCGCCCAGCTCGGGCGCTTCCCTCAGGATCTTCACCAGCTGGGCGATGATGTCGAGGTTCATGGCTCCCAAAGTTACACGAGCTCCAACAGGTCCGTCAGCCCGTCGCTCAAGAGCTCCGGCCCCGCCGCGGCGAGATGCACGTCGTCTTCGATCCGCACCCCGCCGTCCCCGGCGAGGTACACGCCCGGCTCGATGGTGACGACCGCGTCGGCCGGCAGGGGATCGGGGTTGGTCTTCGAGAGTCGCGGCGCTTCGTGCACCTCGAGCCCGAGCCCGTGACCGAGCGAATGGCCGAACGCCTCGCCGAACCCCCGCGCCGCGATCGGATCGCGCGCCAGCGCGTCGGCATCCCGCCCGGTCATCCCGGCACGCACACCAGCACGCGCGCGCTGTTGCGCTTCGCGGACCAATCCGTACAACACCCGTTGCCGCTCGGTTGCCCGCGCCCCCACCACCACGGTGCGCGTGATGTCCGCACAGTAGCCGTCCACCTGAGCCCCGAAGTCTAGTAGCAGCCACTCGCCGGCCGCCACCGACCGGCGACTCGAGCGCGCGTGCGGCAGAGCGCTGCGCGGTCCCGACGCCACGATGGTCGCGAAGGGGTGGCCCTCGCTACCCAGGCGGCGCAGCGCTCCCTCGAGCACCCCCGCGATCGCCAGCTCGGTCATCCCGGGCCGCACCTGCACGAGCGTCTGACGCAACGCCTCGCCCGCGAGCTGCGCCGCGCCGCGGATGGCCGCGACCTCGACTTCGTCCTTCGCCGCGCGCAGCCGCTCCACCAGGTCCGTCGTGGGCACCCAGCGCCACGCCTTCCCCGCCTGGGCAAACCGCTCCGCGTCGTGCACCGACAGGGCGTGGGCCTCGTACCCCAGCGTGCCGAGCGGCCCCAAAGTGGCGAGCTCCTGGAAGAACCGATCCCACACGCTGGTGCTGTCGACCTCGACCCGCGCCACCTCGCCGGCCTCCGCCCGCGCCTGCTCGTCGTAGCGGAAGTCCGTCACCAACAGCACATCGGCTGGTGTAACCGCGACCACCGCCGCCGAGCCTGAGAACCCCGTCAGGTAGCGGATGTTGGCGTGCGACGTGACGACCAACCCGTCCAGCGCTTCCGCGTCCAGCGCCCGGACCAGCGCTTCCTGCCGGGCGCGCCGCCGATCAGCCGCCATGGCGGGCCTGGAGAAAGCCGACCAGACCCTCGAGTCCCAGCCGATAGCTCTCGGCGCCGAAGCCCGCCACCAGGCCTACGGCGGCGTCCGCGAGCACCGAGCGGCGCCGCTCCGGCTCCCGCGCGAAGATGTTCGAGAGATGCACCTCCACGAACGGCACGCGCACCGCGAGCAGCGCGTCGCGCACCGCGAGACTGGTGTGCGTGAAGGCGGCGGCATTGATCATCAGGCCGTCCGCCTTCCCTTTGAGCCGCTGGATCGCATCGACCAGCTCACCCTCGTGGTTGGTCTGCGTCCACGACACCTGGACCCCGAGCGCGCGTGCCTGCTCGCGCGTTCGCGCTTCGATTTCCACCAGGGTGATACGCCCGTACAGCTCCGGCTCCCGCTCCCCCAGCAGATTCAGGTTCGGGCCGTTCAACACGGCGATGTGCACTAGGACTTGAGGCCCCTGAGCCAGGCCTGGAACTGATCGAGGTCGCCCTCGTCCTCCAGCGGCGGCCGGAGCCTCCCGCCCGAGCTCCGCGCCGGCGGCTCGGGCGTCGCGGGTGCGACCTCTCCGCCGCCCGGCGGTTGTTCGGTCGGGCTGAAGAACTGGTCGAATGAGAACCCACCCGTGTCCGGCGGAGCCGCCGACGGCGCCGGGGGCGCGGCCTCCGGTGCCGCACCGGAGTTGCGCGAGCCTTCGTCCCCGAACACCTGGTCGAGCGAGATGCTGTCCGTCGCCGGCCGGGTGGCCTCGCCCGGCGACACCACCTCAGGAGCAGAGCTCGGCTCGGTATCGGCGTGCGCGATCGCGAACGCGTCCTCGAGCGGCGACCTGGCCGCCGGCGTCGAGTGCGCGGGGGCGCCCGGCCGGCCGGCGAGAATGCGCTTCAGGAAGCGCTGCACCGTCTCACCGGTGCCGCGCCCCGCTTCCCCGGTCCCACCACGCGCCAGGGCTTCGACCCGTCCCCGCAGACGCGTGTCCGTCGGTCGCTTCGCGAGGAGCCCCTCGTACACGCGGCGCGCCTCCTCCTGGTGACCCTGTCGCAGGTACAACTCGGCCATCGTCTCGGTGAGCACCGGCTCGGCGCGCGACAGGGTGGCCGTGTCGGCTGCACCATCGTCGTCCGACAGCGCAACCGCCGCGGGCGGCGGCGCGGGCGGAGCCGAAGCGGCACCCCCCGGAGCAGCGGGCGCCCGCTGGGCTGCCGCGAAGGGGGGTGCCGTTTCGGCGACGGCGGGGGGCGGGGGGGGCGCGGCGTCCAGCACGTCGTCGGGCATGATCAGCGGCAGATCGATTTTCGGCCCGTCGTCCTGCTCTGTCGTGTTGGGCGGCGTACCGAAGAACCCGGTCTCGTACTGTGTATGGGCAAGCCCCTCGACCACTAGGTCCTGAGGCTTGAGCTCCACCTCCTCCTGCACCTCGATCCCGTCCGCCTTGGCGGCACTGTGCGCGACGGCGTTGAAGTCGAGCGTCCCGTCAAATGTCTCGATGTCGGCCGGCGTGCCCTTCACGTCGAGCCTGGGTGACGTCGGCTCCTCAGGCGCATGCTCGATCACCAGATCCCGGTTGCGCTGGGGCGGCCGAGCCGCTTCGGGCACGAGCCGTGCGACCGGATCGGGCGTCGCCGTCGCCGTCAACTGGGCCGCCCGGCCCTTGGCTCGCGCCAATGCCTCAGCCGCATCGCCGTTCATCGGATCGGCCGAGAGCAGGCGACTCAGCCAGTCGGCCGCTTCGTCGTATCGACCGCCGCGCGCGGCGATTTCCGCCAGGATCTTGAGCGCCAGGACGTTCTCGGGGTCGAGCGCCAGAACCTTGCGAAACACTGCGGAGGCCCCGGGGTCGTTCTTCTGATCGATCAGGCAGCGCCCGAAGACGATGTGCGCGCTGACGTAGTCGGGGTGCCGCTCGAGACCGGCGGTGCACAGCTCGATGGCCCTATCTAGTTCCCCTGCTTTACGATAGGCGTCGGCCAGGGGGGCGAAGTTACGTCCCTTAGGGTTCTCCGCCCACCGCTTTTCTAGCTTCTCTATTTCGCTAGTGTAGGCCACGCCCTAAGTGCTTGCGGGAGTTGGACAAAGATAGTGTTTGCTCGGGCGCGCTGTCAATCGGAAACGCGCCCGCTCGCTTGAGTTTTCGCCTTGTCGTTCTTAGACTTAGGCCCCTTCTCACGTGCTCTGGTAGGAGTTTTTCGGTATATGATGCGCGCGATGCGCGAGATCACCAAGCCTGTCTTCTGGGTGGTGGCGGTCAGCTTCATCGGTTGGATGGCGTACGGACAAATCACCGATATCGTCGGCGGTGGCAGAGACGTCGTCCTCAAGGTGGACGGCACGATCGTGCGTTCCCAGCCGTTTCAACAACAGTATCAGGCGACCTTAGAACAGTATCGACGGCAGCAGGGAGGCGGACGGCTGAGCCGCGAGGACGAGCGACAGGTACAGGATCGAGTCGCCGACCAGTTCATCCAGAAGATCCTGCTCGATCGGGCGTACCACCGCTTCGGCATCACGGTTTCGGACGACGAGATCATCCAGGCCGCACGCAGCTCGCCCCCGCCGCAGATCCTGCAGCAGGTGCTTCAGGACGCGACCTTCCAGACCAACGGTCAGTTCGACATCACCAAGTGGCAGCGCTACATCTCGAGCGCCGGCTCGGAGTTCGCGTCTCAGGTCGAGCAGCTGTACCGTGAGTACCTGCCGCAGCGCAAGCTGGAAGAGTACCTGACGGCCGACCTCTACGTTTCCGACGCGAAGCTGTGGCGCACCTGGCGTGACCAACACGAATCGGTGACGGTTGCGCTGCTCGCCGTCCACCCGGAGGAGATACCGGACTCGCTCGCTCCGGTCTCGGACGCGGAGCTGGAGCGCTACTACGGCATGCACCGGGACGATTTCAAGCGACCCGCGGCGGCCTGGCTCAGCTACGTCGAGTTGTCGCGCATCCCGAGCGCCGCCGACAGCGCGGCGGCCCGCGGGCATGCGCGCGCCTTGCGGGATGAGATCGCGGGAGGCAAGACCAAGTTCGACGACGTCGCGAAGCGGGAGTCCGCCGACTCGGGATCGCGTGGGCGTGGCGGGGATTTGGGGTGGGCGAAGCGCGGCGGGGCCGGTTTCGTCGCGCCGTTCGCCGCCGCCGTGCGCCGCTTGACGCCGGGGGTGCTCAGCGAGCCTGTGCGCACCCAGTTTGGGCTTCACCTCATCCGGGTCGACTCCGTAAAGGGCGATTCGGTACGGGTGCGGCACATCCTCGTTCCCATCGCCCTCCAGGGTGCGCATCTGGACGCGGTGGATGCGCGCACGGACACGCTGGACCGCCTGGCCGCGGACCAAAACAACGGCACTCGGCTGGACAGCGCCGCTCACCGCCTCAACCTCCCGCTCGCCCACGCGCCAAAGCTCATAGAAGGGGAGCGGTTGACGCTCGGCACGTCCACGGTACCGGACGTGAGCGTGTGGGCCTTCGAGGCCCGACCGGGCGAGACGAGCCCGGTGATCGACGCGCCGCAGGCGAGCTACGTCTTCCGGCTCGATTCGCTCGAGGCGGCGGGTGTCCCGCCGCTGGCGAGCATTCGGGCCCGTGTGCTCGCTGCGGCGCGCTACGACAAGAAGAAGGAGGTGGCGCGCGAGCGGGCGAAGCAGGCGAATACGGTGCTGCACGACGCCGGCGATCTCGTGGTGGCGGGCCGGGCACTGGGGTACCAGGTCGAGAAGCTGGGCCCGTTCACTCGCGTGACCGCGCCCGCGCAGTTCGCGCGCAATCCGGTTGTGCTGGGGACGGCCTTCGGGCTACGGCGGGGTGAGCGCAGCGGCCTCGTTGCGGGCGAAACGGGTTGGTTCGTGCTGCAGGCCCTGGCCCGCACCGGCGCCGACTCCGCCGCGTGGCTCAAGCAGCGGGACCAGCAGCGCGAATCGCTGCTCCGGCCCGTCGAGCAGGCGCGATTGCAGCAATTCATCGCCGCGCTGCGCGCGGACGCCAAGATCGTGGACCGCCGCAGCGAGATCTTCCGGCCGGCGGCCGCCGGCGAGAGCTAATCGCTCAGGCGCTTCGGATCGCCCGAGGAGAGGGGGTTCGAGGTAGGCGGCTGGACGCCGCGCGGCGGCGTGGTGGGCGGGTCGTCGCTCGTGGCGTCCTTGAGGCTGCGCTTGAACTCTTTGATCCCCTGCCCCAACGAGGATCCGATCTCCGGGATCCGCTTCGCGCCGAAGACCAGCACCAGCACGAGCAGCAGGATCAGGATGTGGCTGAACGACAGGTCCCCGAACATAACGCGCCTCGCTTCAAAAGATCGATCGGGCGACGTAGTACGCGATCGCCACTCCCACGAGCGCGAGCAGGGACACGTCGAGTCCGATCGGCCCGAGAGTGATCGACACCACCAGCAGGTCCATGTGGACCGGCCCCAGCGTGGGGGTCACCGACCAGGTGAAGATCTCCTTCGCCGGCCCCTGCGGCAGGAAGCGCCGCAGGAGCGAGTGGACGAAACCACCCAGCACGAAGCCGGTGGCCAGCACCCCAAAGTAAAATAGCGGCCTGCGCGGGCCTTGCGCCACGGGTTAGCTGCGCCGCTCCACGGCGTACGCAATGCTGTCCCGCAGGGCATCGCGCGCCGGCGACATGGGCAGGATGTCGAGCTCCGCATCCGCCTGCTGCGCCAGCTCGAGCGCGCGGCGTCGGGCGTAATCCAGGCCCCCGGCCGACGCCACACACCGCACCACCTCAGCCACCAGCGCGTCCGCCGGCTCGGGCGCCGCCATCAGCTCGGCCACGAGCCGGCGATCGGCAGGTGGCATGGCGCCGAGCGCCGCGATGAGCGGCAGGGTGACCGTGTGCTCCCGCAGGTCGAGCCCCGAGGGCTTGCCCGTCACCGCCTCCGCCGCGGTGTAGTCGAGCAGATCGTCGGCGATCTGGAAGGCCATGCCGAGCCGCATGCCGAAGCGGGCCAACGCCTCACGATACGCCTTCGGTCCCTGCAGCGCGCCGACCTCGCACGCCCCCGACAAGAGCGAGGCCGTCTTCGCGCGGATGAGCTGGTCGTACTGATCCTCGCTGTACGCGAGCTTATCGTGCGCCTCGAGCTGGCGCATCTCACCGATCGTCATCTCGTTCGTCACCCGGGCGAACACTCGCAACGGCTCGCGATCGTCCAGGCGGACCAGCTCGATGATCGCCCGCGAGTACAGGTAGTCGCCCATGATCACGGCGACCTGGTGCGAGAACAGCGCATTGAGCGTCGGCATCCCCCGCCGCAGCACCGAATGGTCGACCGAGTCGTCGTGCACCAGGGTGGCGAGGTGAATCAACTCGACGACCGCGGCGAGCGTCACCGCCCGTGGATCCGTGGCGCCCGCCGCCTGGCTCGAGAGCAGCAGCAGCGTGGGGCGGAACAGCTTCCCCTTCATGCGCACCAGGTGCTCGTTCACCTCGGCGATGATCGGAAAGTCGGCCGCGATGATCCGCCCGAGCTCGTCGGCGACGCGCTCGAGCTCCCCGGCCACCGGCCGTTGGAGGTCTCGCAGCGCGACCGGAACGACCTGCTGGCTCACGTTATTTCGCCTTGGCGAGCGCCTTGGCGCGCTCCCGCACGTCCCGGAATCGGATGTCCACGGCGAACACCCGGCCGTACAGGTCGCGCGCTTCGACCCGCTTGCCCTGCTCCTCGAGCGCGCGGCCCAGCCAGTACAGGACACCCAGGCGCTCCTGATCACCGGAGGCCGGCAGGTCGAGCGCGCGCCGCAGGATCGACTCCGCGACGACGTAGGCGCCCTTGTCGAGGAAGCACACGCCCAGCGCCTCCGAGCTCCGCAGTTTTCCGTCCGGCGCCCGCAGCGCTTTCTGCAGCTCTGCGATCGCCTCGTCCAGCAACCCCATCTCCTTGAAGGCGACGCCCAGGTCGTAGTGCGACTGGAAGTCGCCCTCGTCGATGTTTTCGTCGATCCCCTGCTTGAAGCGCGCCAGCATCTCCTGGAAGTCTCGTTCCTCGTCTCCGGTCGGCTCTTCGTCGGCGACCTTCATGCGCGTATCGCGCACGGGCAGGTCGTCCTCGAGAATCATCGCGCTCAGGTCCACGAAGTCCCCCGCCTCCACCGCCTCGTCCCGCACCGTCATCTTCGCGTCGCGAGCCGCGGTCTTCCCCTCCGTCTCTCGGACTTTCGCTTTCGGCTTCGCCGGCGGCTCGGGCGGCGGCGTGGCCACCGGCGCGAGCATCGCGAGCGCAGCCTTGGCACGCTCATTGGCAGGGTCGTGCTCGGCAACGCGCTTGTAGACGGCCCGCGCCTTGTCGGGGAGGTCGCTTCGCAGCAGCGTGTCCGCCAGCTCGACGTAGGCGTCGATCAGCTTCGCCTTGTCGCCCGACTTGAAGGCGAATTCGACCTGCTTCTGTCGGTGCCGCACGCTGTTGGGATCGAGTCGCAGGATCTCGTCCCCCAGATCCTGCGCCTGCCGCAGGTTCCCCCGGGTCTCGAACCCGGTCGTCGCCAGGTCGAGCTCTTCGATGCCGCGCTCCCGCTCGCCCGCTTCGATCAGCGCCTCGCCCAGCGCCTTGTGGCCCTCTGGATCGTCCGGGTCATCGGCGACCCGCCCCTCGAGGTCCTCGATCGTCGGTTTCACCGGGGGCGCATCGATGTCGGCGAACACGAGCGATCCGGGTTCGGCCCCCTGCGTCACGACGCCGTCCAGGCTCAGGTCGATCGCCCCTGAGCGGCGGCCGCCGCCGACCCGCCCCACGCCCGCATCGTCGATTGCCAGTGGCTGATCGTCGACCTCGTGCCCCCCCCCCCGGTCGGTCGCGCCGGTGTCGAAGTCCGGCTCGAGCTCGAGCGGCGGCACTTCCACCATGGGCTTGCGGGCCGGCGGGCCCGGGCGCTTCGGAACGACCGGTTTGACCTTGGGCGACTCGGGCGCCTTCGGACTCGCCCCGCCAAATCGCGGCGGCGCCCCGACGCCGGGCCGCTTCGGCACGACCGGCGCCACCGGCGCCTCGATCTCGATCTCCGTTTCCAAGAGTGGCTCGAGCTCGATCGCGGCATCGGGGGCGCTCTCCTCCTCGGCCATGGTTGGCTCGAACTCCGCCGGGGGGGGAATGTCATCCGGGGCGACTTCATCCTGCAACGCCGGCGCCGGCGGCGCGTCGAGCTGGATCTCGCCGAACTCCGCGCTCGTGGTCTCGAACCCTTCGAGCATGCCTCCCGCGGTGCTGGGGTCGAGCCCATCGACGAGACTCGTGGTCTCGATTTCGAGCGAGGTATCGGGCTCGGCGATGACCGGCTCGATCAGGCTTTCGACGACCGGCTCCGGTTCGAGCGCCGGCTTGGGCGGCAGCTTGGGAGGAGGTGGGACGCGCCCCGTCAGCGGCGGCTTGCCAGCCGGTGGGGCATCCACGTCGAGGAACACCAGGCTCGACGTCTTCCGCCTACCCGACTTCGATGGGTCGTCAGGCGGTTGAGGCTTGGGCGCCGCGGGAGCCGCCGTTCCAGCGCCGGGGCGCCGCTCCGGATCGCCATACATCCGCAGGTGCTCTTCCAGCGTCTGGCGCAGGTGTGCGCTCTCCGCCGAGATGTCGGCGAACTCCTTCAGGGCGGCGAAGGCGTGCTGGATCTTGCCAGCCTTGTGCATCCGCTCGGCATACTCGACGAAATTCTGCTTGGCCTCTGCCATGAAGCCCTTGGAGGCGTACAGCTTGGCGAGCTTGAGGTAGGTCGTTTGCCGCCCGGGCGCGTTGCGCAGCACCTTGTTGCACATCGCGATGGCGTTGTTGTGGAAACCCAGCTCGGCGTACTTGTCGACGGCCTGATCGTAGTAGTCTGCCGCCTGCGCGGGCTCTCGCACCTTGAGATACAGGTCCCCGATGCGATTGAAGACGGCGAGATCGGGGTTCGGATCCCCCTCCTCCTCCTGTCCCTTGAGAACGTGCTGCCACGCCTCGATGGCCCCCTTCGGGTCTTTGGCCTCGAGGCTCCGGGCCTTCTCCTTTAGCTTCTCAAGCTTTGACATGGAGCCCTAAAGATACGGGCCCCGCCGGGAGCGGACAAGCGGAACCTCCTGTCCAGACGGCGGTTACGAGCTGTCCCCCCATCCAGTATGCGACTTCCCGCCAGTCCGACACGCTCCAGGACACGAGGTCCGCTCGAAACCCCGACGCGATCTGGCCCCGATCGGCCGCGAGGCCGAGCGCCGCCGCCGCGTTGACTGTGACCGCGCTCACCACTTCGGCATGGCGCAGCCCGAGCTGAGAGACGCCGAGCGCCATGACCAGCGGCAGCCCGACCGTCGGTGATGATCCTGGGTTGAAATCGGTCGCGAGCGCCACCGCGGCTCCCGCAGCGACGAGGCGCCGGGCCGGCGCCTGGGCGCGACGTCCCAGGAAGACCATGGTGGCGGGAAGGAGGACCGCGACCGTATCGCTCGCGGCGAGCGCCCGGATCCCGGCATCGGAGATCGCGGCGAGGTGATCCGCCGAGAGGGCCCCGAGGGCTGCGGCCAGCTCGGCGCCGCCCGACCCCTCGAGCTCGTCGGCGTGCAGTTTCAGTCTCAAGCCGTGCCGCTGGGCGGCGGTGAGGATCGTGCGGGTCTCCGCGATGTCGAACACGCCAGGCTCGCAAAACACGTCGCATGCCGTCGCCAGGTGCTGGCGGGCCACGGCGGGTATCATCTCCTCGCACACCAGCCGGACATACTCGGCGCGGCGGTCATGGAATTCGGGCGCAACCTCGTGTGCGCCGAGGAAGGTCGGCACGAGCGCTGCGCGCTCCACGGCCGCCGTTTCACGGATGGCGCGGAGCTGCTTGAGCTCGCTCTCGGGGTCGAGCCCGTAGCCCGATTTCACTTCGATGGTCGTGCTGCCGGAGGCGAGCAACGCGCGCACCCGCGCTCGCATGAGCGCCACGAGGTCGTTCTCGCTCCGCGCCCGCACATCCCGCACCGACTGCAGAATACCCCCGCCCCGGGCAGCCACGGTCTTGTAGTCCTCGCCCAGCGCCCGGCGCTCGTGATCGTCCAGCCGGGGTCCGCCGAACACCGCGTGCGTGTGGCAATCGACGAAGCCCGGGAACAGGACCCCCGCCACTTCCACCACCTCCCCACCCCGTTGCACGTCGCCAGCCGCAAGCCGCAAGTCCTTGTACCGACCGACCGCCGCGATTCGGTCCCCTTCGATCAGCACGGCGGCGTCCTGGAGCACCTCGAGGTCCGCCATTTCACCACCACGGCGGGCACGGGCGGGTCCGCGGCACGTCACGATCTGCCTGGCGCCAACGAGGAGGGTCTTCAGTCGTGCGCCTCCCCCTCACGCATCGGCAGGCGAATCCCGTGGCGGCGGGCCGTCTCGACAGCTTCGGGATAACCGGCGTCCGCGTGGCGCGCCACGCCGATGCCGGGATCGTTGGTGAGCACGCGCTCGAGCCGCCGCCCCGCCGATGCCGACCCGTCGGCTACGCTCACTTGCCCCGCGTGCAGCGAGTTTCCGATGCCCACGCCGCCGCCGTGATGGAACGAGACCCACGCCGCCCCCGACGCCGTATTGAGCAGCGCGTTGAGGATTGGCCAGTCGGCGATCGCATCGGAGCCGTCTTTCATCGCCTCCGTCTCGCGGAACGGTGACGCGACGGAACCGGTGTCCAGGTGGTCACGCCCGATGACCACGGGTGCGCTGATCTCGCCCCGCTTCACCAGCTCGTTCAGCGCGCAGCCGAATTGTGCCCGCTCCCCCTGGCCCAGCCAGCAGATGCGTGCGGGCAGTCCCTGGAACGCCACCCGCTCCTGCGCGAGCCGGATCCAGCGATGCAGGTGCTCGTGCTCGGGGAAGAGCTCGAGCACCAGGCGATCAGTGCGATGCAGGTCGCCCGCGTCGCCCGACAGCGCCACCCACCGGAACGGCCCCTTGCCCTCGCAGAACAGGGGCCGGATGTACTCGGGAACGAAGCCCGGGATGTCGAACGCGTCGGTGACGCCTGCGTCCCGCGCCTGGGCGCGAATGTTGTTGCCGTAATCGAAGGTCACCGCTCCGCGACGCTTGAATGCGAGCATCGCCTCCACGTGCGCCGCGATGCTCGCCATGGAACGCTGCAGGTACTCCGCCGGCGCGCTCCGCCGCAGCGCCGCCGCCCGTTCCACCGTCAGGCCCGCGGGGACGTACCCGTTAAGCGGATCGTGCGCCGACGTCTGGTCCGTCAGCGCGTCCGGGACGAACCCCCGGCGTGCGAGCTCGGGCAGCACCTCGGCGCAGTTGCCGATCAGACCGACCGAGACCGGTCGCGCCGTGCGCTTCGCCTCCTCACACCAGCCCACCGCCTCGTCCAGGGAGGCCGTGGAGCGATCGAGGTAGCGGGTCTCCAGGCGGCGTTGCACCCGCCCCGGGTCCACCTCCACCGCCAGACACACGCCATCGTTCATCGTCGCGGCGAGCGGTTGGGCGCCTCCCATGCCTCCGAGTCCCCCGGTCAGGACGATGCGCCCACGCAGCGATCCACCGAAGTGCCGCCGTGCCATGGCGCCGAACGTCTCGTAGGTGCCTTGCAGGATCCCCTGAGTGCCGATGTAGATCCACGACCCGGCGGTCATCTGTCCGTACATGATCAGCCCCAGGCGCTCGAGCTCGCGGAACACGTCCCAGGTCGCCCAGCGCCCGACCAGATTCGCATTCGCGATGAGCACGCGGGGGGCCTCCGGGTGGGTCGTGAACACCCCGACCGGCTTTCCCGACTGCACCAGCAGCGTTTCGTCGTCGGCCAGCGTGAGGAGCGTGCGGCAGATCGCGTCGAACGCGGGCCAGTCGCGCGCGGCCTTCCCGGTACCGCCGTACACGACCAGATCCTGGGGTCGCTCCGCCACGTCCGGATCGAGGTTGTTCATCAGCATGCGCAGCGCCGCCTCCTGAATCCAGCCGCGGCACGACTTCACCGTGCCGCGCGGGGCGCGGACGACGCGGGGGCCGCTCATGCCGCCTCTGGGTCGAACGCCCCTGCCCGCACGCCGCTCGTGATCTGCTCGATGTCGTCGGTGAAGGGGCGGTCGCCATCGAGTGCCTCCGCCACCTTGCGCACCGCCGCGTAGGTGCGCCGCACTCCCTGCCCGGGCGCGAGGGGTTTCAGGAATTCGAGCCCCTGGGCCCCCGCGAGCAGCTCGACCGCGACGATGCGCGCCGCGTTCCCGAGAATGCGCTCCGCCTTCCACGCGGCCGTCATGCCCATCGGGACGATGTCCTCCTGGTTCCCCTCGGTGGGCACGGACTGGACGCTCGCCGGCGTCGCGAGCACCCGGCACTCCGCGACCAGCGCCGCCGCCGCGATCTGCGGAGTCATGAATCCGGACTCGACGCCCGGATCCCGGGCGAGGAACGGCGGCAGCCCGGATGACAAGTCCGGGTTGACGATGCGCTCGATGCGCCGCTCCGCGAGGCCCGCGAGCGTGGCGAGCGCGATGCCGATCACGTCCAGCGCCAGAGCGACGGGCTGCCCGTGAAAGTTGCCGCCCGATAGCACGTCGTCGTCGAACACGAGCGGGTTGTCGGTCGCGGCGTTCAGCTCGGTCGTGACCAGCCGCTCCGCGAATGCCAGCCCTTCTCCGACCGCGCCCAGCACCTGGGGGGTGCAGCGCAGGGAGTACGCGTCTTGCACGCGCGGGTCGTTCTCTCGGTGCGACTCGCGGATTTCCGAGCCGGCGAGCAGGTCGCGCAGCAGCGCCGCCGAACGTTGCTGGAGCGGGTGCGGGCGCGCGTCGTGGATCCGGGCGTCGAACGGGTCGGGCGTGCCCCGCACCGCCTCGAGGCTCATCGCCGCCGCCGCATGGGCCGTGCGCCACAGCACCCAGGCGTCGTGTACCAGCAACGCGGCCATCCCGGTCTGCGCCTGCGTCCCGTTCACGAACGCCAGGCCCTCTTTCGCCTCGAGCGTGATGGGTCGCAGGCCACTGGCCCGGAGCGCGGCGCCGTCAGCGCCTTCGCCAATCATCGCCAGGGCCAGGTGGGCGAGCGGGGCGAGATCGCCCGACGCCCCGACGCTCCCCTGGGAGGGAACGCGCGGGTGGACCTGGGCATTCAGCATCTCGACGATGAGCTCGGGGAGCGCCGGTCGCACGCCGCTCGTTCCGCGCACCAGCACATTGGCCCGCAGCAACATCATCGCGCGTACGACGTCCACGGACAGCGGGTCCCCCACGCCCGAGGCGTGGCTGCGGATCAAATTCCGCTGCAGCTCCCGTGTTTGCTCCGGCTTGATCCGCACGTGGGCGAGCTTCCCGAAGCCGGTGTTGACGCCGTAGATCGTGTCACCCCGAGCGACGGCGGCTTCGACCGTGCGGCGGGACGCGGTCACGGCCGCGAGGGCGTGCGGGGCGATCGCAACGCGTTTGCCGTGGCGAGCGACGGCGACGACGTCCGCGATGGACAGGGAGTGACCGTCCAGCGAGAGGGGGGCTGGCATGCGAGAGGAAGCTACGTGCGCAGGTGCGAGACGCCAAGCTTCCGGCGGACAGTGGGCAGCTCAGTTCAAGACGCCAAGTGGCCAGGGAGCTAAACCTGGCCACTCATACCTGGGAACCGCTTGCGGCTTGGCGTCTGGTGACGCTACCGAGCGACCGTCACCTGCCTCCCGGTCAGCCCCGGCCCTTTCGGAGGCGCCAGGTCCGGGTTCCCGGGATTCGTCTGCACGCTCCAATCGAAGATCACGTACTGGCGGCTGACGTGCGTCATTCGCAGCGCTCCGTAGTGCAGCACGGATCCGTCTACGAGTTCGAAGACGTAGCCAAAACCGGGACGCGCGAGGAGCGAATCCCGGCTGTATCCGCTCGAAGGCGCAAGGTCGATCGCGGTGAGATCAGCGATGGGATTCGCACTGTAGAGCTGAGCGCTCGTCCCCGTGAACACCGGCACGATCCAGAGCGAGGAGTCCGCGGCGTTGACGTGAATGACGAAATCGATGTCGCTCCGGGTGCCGCTCTGCACCAGTCCAAGCTCGCCGGCATCGCCGTAGCCATTGCCGTTCAGGTCGTCCCAAAAGCGAAAGCCCGATTGTGCGTCCTGCGTGCCGCCCAACGCCCACACCAGCACGTTGCGCGCGTCGGGACGAGGCGTGTCCAGCCACACAGGGGCCCACATGCTCTCGTACCCCAACGTATCGAGCGCGGACACGCCGAAGCAGCGCGTCACCCCGTTTGGCAGCTGAGCCGCGAGAAACTCGTGCGACACAGTCGTCCCCTCGAGCACCCAATTGACGCACGGGTTTTGCCCGAGGTTGTAGTCCGAGCTGTACACGCGATACCACTTGAAGCGCCCGAAGTCGGGTGTGTCCGGCCAATCGAGGTGGATCGCGCTGTCGAGCGTGATGCCTGTCAGCGAAGGCGGGGCGCCGATCTGGAGGTATTCGTTTACCGTCACTACATTGCTGCGATTGCTCTCGCCGCCGCCGACATCCACCGCGGTCACGTAGTACTGCAGGTGCGGCACACCGTTGTCATGGAACGTATTGGACGTGGTCTCACCGCGCAGCGAGAAGGAGCCACTCGTGCTACCGCGCGAGTAAACCCGGTAGCTCGCGAGGTCCGAGCTCTGCAGGTCGTCCCAGGCGAGCCGGATCCCGGCGGGTTGAACGGCATCGCCGCTCGGGTCGAGCTCGTACGACAGGTTTTTCGGCGGGGGCAACGTGCCGGTGCCGTTCGCAACGGTGTTGTTCTGGCACGCGCCGGCCGCGAGGCCTGCGACGACTAGTAGTAGATGGCGGAGCGAGAGCCGCATGGTATCCTCGAGGCTTCGGGTCGCCCGGTGAGAAGCACGCGGCGTGCCCACACGTAAGTCGCTAACGACGCGAGAGTTGGCAACCGGAGCCGGGCGCGGTGTGTCATCTGGAGGGGACGGCTATTGAGTGAAGGACTGCTGCTCGTAGTCGAACTTGATGTCGGGCTGATCCAGCAGGGCGACGTAGAAGCTGAACGCGAAGTTGCCGTTCGGGGCCTTGAGAAACGAGAAGCTCGCGTGCCAGCGGTGCAGGTCGCGCTCGAGGCGAATGGCGTGGGCCCCGAACTGCCGTGTGTCGAAGTTGTAGTTCGAGTCCCAGGTCGCCGACCAATGCGCCGTCGGCTGGAATGAGAGGGTGAATCCCACCTGCTGACTCCCAGCGGGGGCGCCGATCGATGTCGAGTCCGACTGTGGGCGAGACCGGACCTTGGTGTAGTTGAGCGACAGGTTGAACCCCCGGCCCCCGGCGCCGATGGGCACCCCGCTCGGCCCTCCAACTCGGGTCCGATCAAGAGGATTGGGTGCCCCAGGCTGGCCCTCGGTTCCAGCCGACGGTTGGGTGGCCGGAGGCTGGTTGGACGCAGGCTTCCCTCCCAGACCGAGCAGCCCGGCGAGGCCGCGGATTGTCGCCGGCGTGATGGCGAAGGTGGCGGAAAGGTTGGTCAAGAACGGATCGAACTTCGCCGTGTCGGTCCCCACCTGGCCCTTCCACAAGTCGTGCGTCATGCTCAGCCTGAAGCCCGGAAGCAAGTCGGACGCGAACGCGTTGGAGATCGACGACGTCTGCCAGCCCGTGTGACCGGGTTGCTTGGCCTGCTCGAAGTTGTAGGACAGGGAGCTCGTGTTGATGCTCAGGAGCCGGATCTTGCGCGCCGCGCGCTGGGTCGTGTCACCCGCCGGTGGCTTGAGCTTGGCTTCGAAGTTCTGCGACAGGCCGAGGCTGATCGTTTGCTGCGGATCGCTGCGCGTGGTGAAGTTCCGGCGCGTCGGATCGAGCGCATACGCGAAAGCCGGGTCGACCGTGGACCCCGGAGCGTAAGCATAGCTGATCAACGGCGAAATCGAATGGCGGATGCGGGCGATGGGCCCGAACCCCGGGAAGAACCCGAAGAACGTGGGACTCATGCCGGCGCTGAACTGGAGCCGCTTGCCCTGCCTGAGGAACTGCCCGTTGGTGAACTGATTGCGGATCATGTACGGCCCCGCCGAGGTCTGGTTCACGATCGCGATGCCCGGCTGAAGCTTCCAGGTCCCCGTGAACAGCGAGGGCAGGTTGATGCCGGTTTGCCAGTTGATGCTGGTATTGAACGTCTGGTCGAACAGTACCCGGCGCCGCCCGCCCGGGGCGGTCGAATCGGGAATGTCAAACTCCTGTCGCGCGTTGCTGATGTTGTCGGTCACGTCGAGCGTGTTGCTCCAGTTCCAGGGCCCAATGCGGAGCGGCGTCTGCAGGTTCAGGGTACTGACCCGGTTGTCGGCGAACAGCGTGTCGAGAGCGCCGCCGGGGAGGACCACAGGCGTCTGGACCTGGTGGAACGCCTGCTGATTGGTGAACGAGAATCCGGGCGACCAGGTGACGGACGGCGTGATATTGATCGGGGACGGCGCGAGGCTCACCGTCGGGATGGTCTGCGACACGAGACCGCTGCCGACCTCTTGCCGGCGGTTACCGCCGACGGTCAAGGTTCCCCAGTCGAACTGCTTGGTGAAGCTCATCTGCGAGGACAGGCTCGCGGTCGCGAGGAACGGGTTCACCGTGTTGGTCTGAATGACACTCGTGTTGCTCGCATAGTCGACGCTCGCGCTGAACCGCGTCCGCGAGGAGAAACGCTGCTGGTGCTGCCAGCCGAGGCGGATGGAAGACCCGGGGACGTCGAGCTGGCCGAAGCGCTCGAACGAGACGCCTCCGTCGATGAACCGGTCGAGCCACTTGTAGCTGCTCTTGGCTCGGAGTGACAGATAGCGCGCCGCATACCAGTCCGCCGAGAGGAGGAAGTCGAAGTAGTCGTTGATGGCCCAGTAGTACCCGACGTTCAACACGTGGCGCTGGTAGGTCCGGACGGGGCGGACGATGTCGTTCAGGCCGAAGCGCGGCACCAGGATGCCGCTGCGCCGCCCCTTCCGCACGTCCTGGAAGATGAACGGGAGCCACATGATCGGGACGTCGTGGATGTACAGGACGGCGGGGCGTGCCACCATCACGTTCTTGTTCAGCCACTTCATTTCGCCGGTGGAGAAATGGTAATCGGGAACGGGGTTCTCGTCCGAGGTGACCTCGCTTCTCGACCCGTACAGGCGCGTGGAGCCCGAGTCGACCGCAAGGTCGCCGCGCACGTACCACCGGGCGACGCCCTGTTGGAAGTCGGTGAGCGCGTTGTGGACGGTGCCGCGCTTGATGCACGTATCGTAGCGCATCCCCTCCCCCACCATTACCGTCGCCTGATCGAACAAGCGGGGATCCCCGATTGCATCGAGCCGACAGCTCCGCTGATGGTACCGGATCGAGTCCGATTCGAGCTTGGTCCCCTCGCGCTCCACGTACGCTTCGCCGCGCAGATGAATCGTCTGGGTATCGCCGCCCTGGACGATGAGCGTATCGGCGACATACTGCGTGATGCGGTATCCGTGCAGCTTGAGGAGCGAGTCGATCACCGCATCCGAGGCGGGGAAGCTCCGGGTCGGGCCGGTCGGCAGACCCAGCCGGCGGGCGGTCGCCGTGTCGAGGCGGCCCTGCGCCGCCGAGTCCGCGGCGGTCCGCGGCGTCGTGTCGGGTCGCGCCCGCTGGAAGGGCGGTGTCTGCGCGTCGAGGGAGCCGCCGCCGAGGAGCAGCAGGGCGACGAGCCCGGCGGCGCTCCCTCGGCTGGCCTGCTCGCGGCGGGCCCGGCGTTTGGTCACGACCCACGCGCAACCAATGCTCACTTCGTACAGCGCCATGAGGAGCACGATCCCCACCAGCATCGACAGCGCGTCCGGGGGCGCGAGCAACGCGGCGGCCACGGCCGCGATGGCCAGGGCGTAGCGGCGGTTGCGGGCGAGGAACTGCGGCGTCACGAGCCCGAGGGCCGTGAGGATCACCACCACGAGCGGCAGCTCCATCGCGAGCCCGATAGCGATCAGGAATTGCGCCGCGAACGAGAAGTATCCGTCGGCGGTGATGATGGGCGAGAACACCTGCGGTTGAAAGCTGAACAGCATGCGCAGGATGTGCGGCAGCAGCCACTCAAACGCGATGCCGGCCCCGCTCAGGAACAGCACCACGCCCACGGAGAGCGCGGGCACGATCAATCGCTTCTCGCGGGAGTAGAGCGCCGGCGTGAGGAACGCCCAGAGTTGGTAGATCACCACCGGTGACGCAAGCAACAGGCCCAGGGCGAACGCGAACTTGAGCGTGATGAGGAACGGCTCGGTGGGACTGGTGAACTTGAGCTTGCCGTCGGGCAGCAGGGGAATGATGGGACGCATCAACATGCGGATCACGTCCACATGCTCGACGACTACCCAGCCCACCAGGCTCGCCAAGAGGACCGCCACGAGGCTCTTGAGGATGCGCCAGCGCAGTTCCTCGACGTGGTCGAGGAAGGGCATTTCGCCCCGGTTCTCACGAGTCTCCGACACGCCGCCCCCCCCCAGACCCCGGCCCCAGACGCGGGAGAGGCTACCGCCCCAGGCGCTGGAGCTTGTCGCGCGCGAGGTTGGCCTCTGGAGAGCGGGCGTAGCTGGCGATGACCCGGGCGTAGTACGTCCGCGCCGCCGCCTTGTCGCCCCGCTGCTCGGCGAGGAAGCCCAGCTTGTAGAGCGCCGACGGCGCCCGCGGCGAAGTCGGATAGGTCTTCACGACCTGTTGATACACCGCGGCCGCCGAGTCCGCGTTCTCCCCGGCAAACGACTCACCGATGAAGTAGAGGGCGTCGGGCGCCCGCTCCTGGGTCGGAAACATCCGCAGGAACTCTCGAAAGGCCTGGCGCGCCGTTCCATATCGGCTCGCCCGGTACTGTTGATACGCGAGCTCGTACATCTGCTCCGGCCCCGGGCCCGCCGGATTCCCCGACGGGCCGACCGGCACGGCCGCGCCGCCGCGGCTCGTGTCCAGCGCCGGGACGGGCTGGCGGGCCTGCTCCTCCAGCCGTCCGCGCAGCTCGGTCAGGCGCTGCTGGCTCTGGCCCGTCAGCTCCTGCACGCTCACGAGCTGCTGCTGCACGGCGAGCAGATCGGTCTTCACGTCGCCGCGCAGCTGCACCAGATACGCCTGCTGCGCGGCGAGTCGCTCCTGGATGCCCGCGAGCAGCGTGCGCACCGAATCGACCGCGGCCACGTGCTGGCTGTCGGCCCGCGCCCGCTCGAGACGCAGCGCCTCCACCTTGAGCTCGACACGCCGGACGTCGCCTTTCAGCGCGCATCCGGCGGTGAGCCCCAGCACGAGTACGAACGGACGGGCGTGTCTCAACCGTTGTTCCGGCTCAGGGCTGCTTCAGGCTCTCGCCGCCCGACAGAATCTCGAACTCATCGCGGCGATTCTGCGCCCACGCTTCCTCGTCATGTCCTTGGGCGAGGGGCCGCTCCTCACCGTAGGACACCGTCTCGATCCGACTCCCATCGATGCCGTGGCTGACGACGTACTGCTTGGCCGCCGTCGCGCGCCGGTTGCCGAGCGCCAGGTTGTATTCGTCCGACCCGCGCTCGTCGCAATGGCCGCTGATCCGAATCCGCAGGCCCGGGTTAGCCTGGAGAATCGCCACCTTTTGATCCAGGACCGCGGCGTCCCCGCCCCGGATGATCGCCTTGTCATAGTCGAAGTGGATCATCGTCGCGAGCAGGGTCCGCACTGCCTCCGTCGACTTTCCGAGCGCGGCGAGCGAATCCGCCGCGCGCTGCCGCGCCTCCCGTTCCGCCGCTTCACGGTCACGGGCCTCCTTCTCGGCCCGCTGGCGTGCTTCCTCCGCCGCCCGCTGGGCGGCGTCGATCGAATCCTGATTGACGGCCGCCGGCGCGGGCGTCGTCTCCGGCTGCTTCCCGCCGCACGCGGCGAACGCTACGGCGACCAGACCGCTCAGCAGGAGCAAGGGTAGGCGTTTCATCGGTTCAAGTCCTCTCCGATTTCAAGGGGTCGACGATGCGATCTCCGGCAACCGCGGAGACCAGGCCGGCAGCCGCGCGCCGCTCTTTTGCAGCAGCGGGCGGATGCGGCCGGTTTCTACGTCGATGATCCAGAGCTGCCGATACCCCGAACGATCCGACACGAACGCCATATGACGACTGTCGGGTGCCCAGGTTGGATCTTCGTTTCGCCCGACCGAGGTGAGCTGTCGCACCGCGCGCGTCCGTACATCGAGGACGAACACCTGCAACGTGCCACCCACGTCGCGGTGGAAGGCGACCGTCTGCCCGTCGGGCGACCACTCCGGCGCGTTGGACGAACCGGTAGCACCGTAGTCGAACGGCGCGAAGAGCTGCTGGTCCGTCCCGTCCGCCGCCATCACGTAGATCTGCGGCAGCCCGGCTCGCGTCGACACGAACGCGATCCGCTGGCCGTCGGGACTGTAGGTCGGTGACAAGTTGTCGTAAAAGCGGCCTACGGTCAAGCGCTGTAAGCAACAGCCGTCCTTGATGTTCACCGTATAAAGGTCGGTGCCTTCCTCGGTCGCGCGGCTGAACGCGAGCGTCTTACCGTCGGGCGAGAACGCCGGGGTGAAGTCGAGTGCCTGGCCCGTGGTGGCGACGGGCGCGCGCTTGCCGCTCGCGACCTCCTGCAGGAAGAGCCGTCCGTGACCCTGCCAAAACTCCATGTACGAGAAGCGACGACCGTCCGCGGCCCACGCCGGCGACATCGCCTGGTGATCGCTCGAGGACACCAGCTTCTGGTCGGCGCCGTCCTGATCGATGCTGTACACCTTCCCGTCCATCACGAACAGCACGCGCGTGGCAGCCGTCCCACCCACGCCGAGGGCCGCCTCGAGCACGCGGTCGGCCAGCTGATGGACAGCCAGACGAAACCCGGGATCTTTGAGCGCCGGCAGGCGCGCCCGGAGCTCGCGCCGCACGCCGCCGGCCGCCACGTCGTGCACGGTGACGATCGCGCTGTCGCCCGACCCGGCCGCGACGGCGACGGCGAAGTCGGCGCCGAGCGCCTGGTACAGCGGATAGTTGAGCGTGGTCGCGGCCGCAGCACCGCCTCCTCCGGTTCGTCCCGTGGCGCCTGCGGCCGGGGGGCGGGCG
>Ga0209055_1000099_pt1 | contig 56210 bp, 43 predicted proteins | sample GraSoiAngelo_110_FD_185875 | JGI IMG/M metagenome (GOLD analysis project Ga0209055, IMG submission 185875) | Grasslands soil microbial communities from the Angelo Coastal Reserve, California, USA - 14_0903_12_30cm (SPAdes) (version 2) | ecosystem: Environmental > Terrestrial > Soil > Grasslands ... | reverse complement strand
GCGGGTGTCAGGCACCGGTGGCGGCTTACGTCGGGGCTCGGGGGCCGGGGGTCGGGGCTCGTTTGTTCGGGCGGGTGACCGCCCAGGATGGCTCCGTTCAGATCACGGCGTCCGCGGAGATCGACGACCGCGATCCTGGCGCCGCGGGCGTCGCCGTGGCGGGCTTGCTCCAGATGCAGGGCGCGTCGAGATTGCTCGGCCGATGAGTCAGTTTCCGATTCGCCGCATGCGCCGGCTGCGCCGCACGGCGGCGCTCCGCCGGCTGGTGCAGGAGACCCACCTCGCTCCCGCGCAGCTCGTGTGGCCGTTGTTCGTGTGCCACGGCGATGGCGTGCGCCGGGAAGTGCCGTCGCTCCCCGGCGTGTATCAGACCTCGGTGGACGAGCTCGTGAAGGATGCCGAGCGCGCCCGGCGCCTCGGGCTGGGCGGGATCATCCTGTTCGGGCTCCCCGAGACCAAGGACGCGACCGGCTCGGAAGCCTACGACGAGCAGGGAATCGTACAGCAGGCGGTGCGGGCGGTGAAGCGGGTGGTGCCCGACCTGCTCGTGGTCGGTGATGTCTGCCTGTGCGAGTACACCGATCACGGGCACTGCGGGGTGATCCAGGACGGGGAGGTCGAGAACGACGCGTCGGTGTACCTGCTCGGCAAGGTCGCGGTGGCGCAGGCGCGCGCCGGGGTCGACATCGTGGCGCCGAGCGACATGATGGACGGCCGTGTGGCTGGCATCCGCAAGGCGCTGGACGCGGCGGGCCAGTCCCTCGTGCCGATCATGTCGTACGCCGCCAAGACGGCGTCCGCGTTCTACGGGCCGTTTCGCGAGGCGGCCGGGTCGACCCCGCAGTTCGGCGACCGCCAGTCCTACCAGATGCAGGGCACGAACGCCGACGAGGCGATGAAGGAGATCGAGCTCGACGTGGGCGAGGGCGCCGACATCATCATGGTGAAGCCGGCGCTTCCGTGTCTCGATCTGATCCGGCGCGCCCGGCAGCAATTCGGCTCGCCGCTCGCGGCGTTTCAGGTGAGCGGCGAGTACGCCATGATTAAAGCGGCGGCAGAGCGCGGCATGCTCGACGAGCAGCGCGCGATGTGGGAGACACTCTACGCCATCCGGCGCGCGGGGGCGGACATTATTCTGAGCTATTTCGCTCCCTGCGCAGCAGAACTACTGACTTCTAGGTAGGAGCACCGCTTTCCAAAGCGCCGCCGCGACCGCGGCGCCGAGCAGCGGCCCGATCCAGTAGACGGCCTGGCCGTTCAAGCTGACGTTGATGAGGGCGGGCCCGAACGCACGTGCCGGGTTCATCATCGCGCCGGTCAGGCTCCCGCCGACTAGGGCATCCACGAAGATCGCGAGCCCGATCCCGAACCCGCCAATCTTCGGCGCCTGCGAGGACACGGCCGTCCCGAACACCGCGCTGACGAGGAAGAACGTCAGCAGCGCCTCGATCCAGACGGCCTGCAGAAAGGTGACGTCGCCGGCGAGGCGGGGAGCGCCGCCCAGTGCGAGGCTCACCGCCGCCCGGGGGAGCACACCCTTGACGAGCGCCGCACCCACGAGGGCCCCGAGGAGCTGAGCCAGGATGTACTGCGCGGCCAGCCGACCGTCGATCTTATTCGCGATCCACAATCCCGTGGTGACCGCGGGGTTGATGTGGCCGCCGGAGATGTTCATCGTCGCCGAGACGATCACGGCCATCCCGACGCCGTGCGCGAGCGCGACGATGAGCGAGGTGACGGCGCCCGCGTTCGGGCCGGCGAGCGCCGTCGTCACCACACTGCCGGCGCCCACGAAGACGAACAACAGCGTGCCGACGAATTCGGCGGTGAGGGAACGGAGATTCTGGGACATCGCGCAGGGACCTCGGGAGAGAGTGGCGGCGCCAATCTAGGGGGCGGGCTACACCCGCCGCAACACCAGCGATGCGTTGATGCCGCCGAACCCGAATGAATTCGACACCATGATGTCGGGGGCCGCCGTCCGCCCTTCTCCGGGGAGGCAGTCCAGGTCGCAGGCGGGATCGGGGCGCTCGAGGTTGATCGTGGGGGGCAGCCAGCGCCGCTGCATCGCGAGCGCGCAGATCGCCGCCTCGATCGCCCCGCTCGCGCCCAACGCGTGCCCGTAGTAGCCCTTGGTGCCGCTGATACTGAGCCGGTAGGCGTGCGCGGCGAACACCTGCTTCAACGCCGCCGTTTCGGTGGTGTCGTTGAGCGGCGTGGAAGAGCCGTGGGCGTTGACGTAGCCGACGTCGCCGGGCGCGACCCTCCCGTCCTCGAGCGCGAGCCGGATGGCGCGCGCCGCCTGGCGCCCATCGGGACGCGGCGCGGTCATGTGATAGGCGTCGTTGGTGAAGCCGTAGCCCACCAGCTCGGCGTACAGCTTCGCTCCGCGGGCGAGTGCCCGATCGCGCTCCTCGAGGACGAGCACCGCGGCGCCCTCGCCCATCACGAAGCCGTCGCGCGCCTCGTCGAACGGGCGCGATGCGTGGGCCGGATCGTCGTTGCGAGTGCTCATGGCGCGGATGACGCTGAACGCCGCGTAGGTCATGGGCGCGAGCGGCGCCTCGGCGCCGCCCGCGAGCATCACGTCGGCGCGGGCCTCACGGATCGCCTGGAACGCATCGCCGACCGCGATCGTACCCGACGCGCAGCTCATGGCGTTGGTGGAGTTCGGGCCCGTGAAGCCGAATTCGATCGCAATGTTGCAGCTCGCCGCACCCGCGAACACGGCGAGCGCGAGCGCGGGATCGAGCCCGCGCGGGCCCTGTGCCTGGAAGCCCCCCACCTGCGCTTCCGCGAACGCCACGCCGCCCAGTGCCGAGCCCATCATGGCGCCGACCCGATCGGCATCCTCGCGTCCCGGGTCGAGCTCCGCATCGGCGAGGGCGAGCCGGGCGCTCGTGACCGCGAGTTGTGAGAAGCGGTCGAGCCGTTTGGTGCGCTTCGCGCTGAGGTGGTCCTGCGGCCGGAAGTCGGGGATCTCGGCCGCGATCCGGCTGCGGAACGGCGTCGGGTCGAAGCGCGTGATCTCCCGGACCGCCGAGCGCCGCGCGGTGAGCCCTTGCCACAGTCCGTCCGCCGCCGTGCCGATCGGCGTCACGGCGCCGACGCCGGTGATCACGACGCGCCGCCTACCGTTGTTCATCTGGCCTCCGTTGGTCCGCGGCTGAAGCCGCGGCTCGGCACTGCCGCTGAAGCGGCGGAGCGCCCGTTTACGGGCAGGGCCGAGCCGCGAGTTCACTCGCGCTCATCCGCGCCCTCCAATTCTCGTTTGATCCCCACGAGCGTCCGCGAAGCGATGCCGTGGATGAACACGGGTCCGATCACGAGGCTCGCCGCGAGCGGCCCGACCAGCGGCCACGCGGGTCCGCGCCACTCGTGCACCACGGTGACAAGGACAGCTTCAGGTTGCGCAGTGCCGCTGGGTGTTCCCACCCTGAAGGGTGGACTCGGCAATGCACTGTCCTGAAGGACATTGGGCTGGGGAACGAGTCGCCACACGACGTCCATTCCTCGCGTGATACCCCGCACGTGACGATACCGGACTTCGCATGCTCTCCGGTCGACCGTGATCTCCGACACCCACCAGACTGGATAACGCAGCAACCCGAACGGACGCCACGCGGCCATCTCGACGGTGCCGCCGCCGTCGCGGCGGTCGAGAAAACGAACCCAACGATAATGAGGCAGGATCGCAGGCCAGCGTTCGACGCCCGAGGCGACCTGAAACACACGCTCGAGCGGCGCACGGATCAAGATCTCGTCGATGGTGCGCACGGTTCCCACGTCGCCACGATTCGAAACCCCGGCCGATATCGCGCTATCGCCGGCACGCCTGCTTCACGAAGCATTGCATTCAACTCTACTCGTGTGTACCCGCGCCGCAACGACACCACCGCGTCGTGCCGGGTGGTGGCGTTCATGCGGAGGGCGTGGGCGGCCAACCACACGCCCGCCATCGCGAGGCGCGAGCGTCGCAGATCGGCGAGCACGACCGCCCGCCGCGCCATCCGATCGCACCCCGCGATCCAGCGCATGGCGACCGCGCGCGGGAGGTGGTGCAGCACCTGGCTCACGATCACGATGTCGACGGACTTCGGGGCGAACGGTAACGCACCGCCGTCGCCCAGGACCACCGCCACCCCGTTGCCCCGTGCGAGCTGTGCGGCGGCCGGGATCACCTCGAGACAGATCGGTGTGAGCGCGATGCCGTGCCGCGCTGCAGCGGCTGTCACGGCGAGCGCGATGTCGCCCGACCCGGCCCCGACGTCGAGCAGCGTCCAGCGAGGCATCCCGCCTCCCGCGACCGTCAGGGAGTCCTTTAGGGTCTCCCGCCTCCCGGCGCTCCGGAATAGTGGCATAAGTGCGCCGATCACCGCCCGCGTCCCGCCGAACAGCGCGTTGAGCCGCGCGATGTCGCGCAGCTCGTTCGTGACCGCGCGCGGATCGGCGCGCCGGTCATCAAGCAGCTCGGTGCCGATCATCTTCATCCAGGCGAAAGGCTCGCGTACCCGCCGCGGTAGTAGAGCAAGGGCGTCCGGTCCGTCACGCCACCCCCGGTCACGATGCCCATGAACACCGTGTGGTCGCCCGCCGGGGTCTCGCTGTGTTTCTCGCACTCGATGGTCGCGAGCACGCCGTCGAGCAGGGGGAGGCCGTCCTCGTTCTCGGTGTAGCCGACCCCGTCGAACCGGTCGGGGTGCTCGGCGGCGAACCGGCGCGACAGGGCCTCCTGGTCGGCCGCCAGCACGTTGAGCACGAAGCGCGGCGCGGCCTGCATCGCGGGGTGCATGTCGTGGCGCCGATCCACGCAGACGAGGAGCAGCGGCGGGTCGAGCGAGACGGACGCGACGGAGCTCGCCGTCATCCCGATGGGGCGGCCACGCGCGTCACGCGTCGTCAGGACGGTCACGCCCGTCGCGAACCGCCCGAGCAGCTGACGAAATTGTGCGGGATCGACGCCGTATGTGGTCACCAGAGCAGCCTCGCCAGGAATCCGGCAGCGAGCACGCGGCGCGCCGGGACGAAGTTGCCGGTTGCGCCGACCAGAAGATCCGCGAGGTCGGGGCGGCGCGCCAGACGGCCGACCACGCGCTCGGTGAGTGCCGGCCACCCCACCCCCAGACCGATGAGCCGCTCCAGCGCCCATTTGCCGGCGAATTCGCGCCGGCGCGCCCGGACGTAGGGCTCGAGCCGTGCGGAGGCGACCGGCCCACCGACCTCGAGCGCCGGGATCAGGCAAGCGGCCACGAGCTCCGCTCCGCGCAGCGCCGCGTAGATCCCCTGACCTGTGAACGGGTCGAAGAAGTCGGCCGAATCTCCCACGAGCAGGGCGCCGTCCACGGCGGGCCGGCGCGCCCATTGCGCGAATGGTCCGGTGGCGAGCACGTCGCGCACCAGCCGTCGCCGGTCGAACCGGCCTGCCAGTCGCGGGTACCGCTCGAGCTCGGCGAAAAAGCCGCGGCGGAAATCCTGGGTGCGGCCGCGCACCGCCGCGAGGGGCACGACCAGCGCCACGGTCGTCACGTCCTCGCCGATCGATCCCAGACCGACGTACCCGCGGTGGCTCACGTGCAGCTCGCCCATGCCCTCCACCCCCGCCACGCCCGCGACGTGAGCGGTGAAGGCGATGCGGCGCGGCGGCGACGTGTGGAGGAGCCCGAGCCGGCGGGCCACGACCGAATGAAGGCCGTCGGCGCCGACGACGACGCGGGCGTTGCACGTCTCCCGTCTCCCGTCTCCCGACCTGCTCGCGACACCCGTGACGGCGCCGTCCTCCCAGATCAGGTCCTCGACCGCTACTGCTTCGCGAATCACCGCACCGGCTCGCTCGGCGGCGCGCAGCAGGATCATGTCGAAGGTCGCCCGCGACACCGCGAAACTGTACGGCCGGGGCGGGGCATCGCGCTGATCGGATCGATCGGAGGCGAAGCGACCGCTCATCGCCACGCCGCTCGGCGCCACCACTTTCATCCCGTAGAGTTTCGCGTGTGCCGCACGCTCGATCGCCGCGAGCACGCCGGCGCCGAGCCGTTCGAGAATGGGGGTCGTCGCCGGGCTCAGGTACTCGGAGCACGCTTTGTGACGCGGGAAGCGGGCGCGGTCGAGCAGCAGGACTGATGCACCAGCCCGTGCGAGCAGCCGCGCCGTGGTCGAGCCTGCGGGGCCCCCACCGACGACGATGACATCCCACCGAGTCACGAGAAGCGCGAGCCGAGCGCTGCGACAGTGGCGCCGACCAGCGTGGCCGCCAGGTTCACGCCGTCGTTGTCGAGCCATCGCCAACCCGTGGTGAGTTGTACGGGCTCGTGGCACACGCTATTCCCGCGCTCGAACCGCGCGTCGCACGCGGGGCACTCGAACTTGCCCTGCAGGGTCGCGCCGAGCAGCGAGTCGGCCAGCATGCCGGCGACGCCCGCGGCCGTGATGAGGCCGGCTGACCCCGGGGCGGCGCCCCGGGGTCCGACCCATCGGGCCGTCAGGGCAATCAGGACTGCCCCCGCCACGCCACCTGCCGTTCCCAGCGCCGTGATGCCCCCCGACGTGCCGCGGGCGACCCGCGCGCCGGTCGTGATGAGGCGCGGCGCGAACGGCGAGAACGCGCCGAGCTCGGTGGCCCAGGTATCCGCGGCGGCGGCGGCGAGCGCTCCGGCGGCGACCGTCCAGGCGCCGAGCAGCGCCGCCGCGGCGGCCACGCCGCCGTTCGCGATGACCTGGCGAGCGGTGCGGCGCGGCGCGCGCCGCTCGGCGAGCTGCGTGAGAAGACTGCCGGAAAGGAAAAACGTGAAGAGCACGACGAGTCCCTGCCAACCGAAGCCCCAGGCGACCGCCGCCCCGACCGCGAGCGCCGCGGCGAGGCCGCCCGGGGCGAGCCAGCTCACTCGTCGAACAGCTCCCGCAGGATGCGAAGCTTGAGGTCGGAGGGCGCGCCCTGCGCCCGGCAGCGCGCCCGCAGGAAGTCGAGGAACAGCCGCTCGAAGTCGAAGTGATCACCGCACGGCGGGCAGTCGGCGAGGTGCTGCCGGATCTCCTGCTCCAGCTGCGGCGTCAGCTCGCGGTCCAAGTACTCGTACAGATGCTCGGTGCACTCGCGGCAATTCATGTGGCGTTTCCCTTGATGTATCCCATCCCGACCGCATAGTCGTACAGCTTGCCCTGCAGCATGCGCCGGGCGCGGAACAACCGCGACTTCACCGTGCCTACAGGCACGTCGAGCACGCGCGCAATCTCCTCGTACGACAGACCCTCCACGTCGCTCAACACCACCGTCTCCCGGAATTGTTCCGGCAGCTGGTCGATCGCCCGCAGGACTTCGTCGTCCACGATCCGGTCGAAGAACGTGCCCTGGGGGTCATCGTCCTGCAGCTCCTCGAACACGGAGAACGGCTCGATCGCGTCCAGGTCCACCGTTTCGGGGTGTCGGGTGCGGCGCCGGTACTCATTAATGAAGGCGTGCCGCAGGATGGTCAGGAGCCAGCCCTTGGCGTTCGTGCCCTTTTCGTACTGGTGCCAGGCGCGGTACGCCTTGAGCATCGTCTCCTGGACGAGGTCGTCGGCTTCCGCGGCGTTTCCGGTGAGGCGGAGGGCGACGCGGTACAGGCTGTCCAAGTGCACCAGCGCTTCCCGCTCGAAGCTGGCGCGCTTCTCGGCGTCAGCGGCGGGCGTGGGCGTGGGCGCGGGCGGCGGGGTCGAGGCCATAGAGTAACCCATAACCTGCCCGCGTCGTGCCGGGTTCCGCAATGGGGTGGGAGCGTGCTAGGTTACGCCCGCCGTGGTGCACAGCATCGTGCCTCTCGCCGTCCTCGAAGCGGTCCGCAATCTCGACACGCCGGTCGAGGACGGGCTGTCGGAATTCGCCGAGGAGCTCCTCTCCAAGCGCCTCGGGCTCTCGAACACCGTGGCCATGCAACTCGCCCAATACGAAACGATGGCGCGGCGCGACACGCGCGCCGACCCGGCGCACGTGGAGGCGCTGCTCCGCCTCGTCGGCCGCCGCCCGGACGCGGATCTCGTGTTCGCCGATGCCGGGCGCCGTGCGGCACGCCGCGCGGTGCGCCGGCTGTTCGTCGGGTCGCGGCTCGCGGCGCGGGCGGCGCCGCGCATGCTGGGGTACGGCGTCGCGCGCCGCGCGGCGCGCGCGGTGTTCGACGGGGAGCTGCGGCGCGAGGCCGGCGTGCCCGTGGCGCGCGTGGGCGATCTCATCGCGGTGAACGCGACCCCCGACGGCGCCGCGTGCGCCTTGTACGGCACCGGCTTTGCGGAGCTGCTCCGTCTGCTCGTGGGCGTGGAGGGCGCGATGCTGCACACGGCGTGCCGCGCCAAGGGCGGCGACCGCTGCGAGTGGCGTGCCGCTTCGGCTGACCCCCGGCATCACTGATGTCCCCCCCCCTGCTCGACGGGTTCGACTCCGCGGCGCTGGCGGAGGCGCTCGCGGCGCTCGGCGCCGACGCCTGGCTGCTGTACGATTTCCGCCGCGTGAATCCCGTAGCCGAGCGCATTCTCGGTCCCACCGGCATGGGCACGCGGCGGTTGTTCGTGTTGCTGCCGAAGAGCGGGCGGCCGGTCGCCGTGGCGCACCGCATCGAGCTGCAGCCGCTGGCGGATTTCCCGGGCGAGGTGCGTCCTTACGGTTCGTGGCGCGAGCTGCACGGCGAGCTGCAGGCGCTGGCGCGCGGCCGCACGCTCGCGATGGAAGTCTCGCCCGAGGACGCCGTGCCCTATCTCGACCGTGTGCCCCACGGGGTCGTGCAGCTGCTCGAGCGCTTCGGCGCGCGCGTGGTGTCGTCGGCGCCGCTCGTGTCCCGCTTCGCCGCGCGGTGGAGCGCGGACGAGGCGGCGGGACACCGGCGCGCGGCGCAGGCGCTCGCCGAGATCGCGCCCGAGGCGCTCGCGTGGGCGGGGCGCGAGACGGCGCGCGGCGCCGAGGTGCGCGAGGTCGCGCTGCAGCGGCGCGTGCTCGAGGCGATCGAGCGCGCCGGGCTCACGACCGATCATCCTCCGATCGCGGCGTTCGGGCCCAACTCGGCCATGCCGCATTACGAGCCGCGCGCCGCAGCGGACCGGCGGCTCGAAGCCGGACAGGTGCTGCTGCTCGACCTGTGGGCCGGCCCCACGCTCGGCTCGGTGTTCGCCGACCAGACGTGGATGGGGTTTGCGGGACGCTCGCCCGATGCCGAGGTGCGGAAAGTCTGGGAGACCGTGCGGGGGGCCCGTGATGCCGCGGTCGCCTTACTGCGGGAGCGCTGGCAGAGGCCGGGGAAGGGGGAAGGGGGAAGGGTCCTCACCGGTGCCGAGGTCGATGACGTGGCGCGGGCGGTGATCCGCACCGCCGGCTACGCCGAATACTTCGTGCACCGCACCGGCCACTCGATCGATCGCGACCTGCACGGCTCGGGCCCCCACATCGACAACTTCGAGACGGCGGACGAGCGCCCGCTCGTGCCCGGCGTCGGGTTCTCGATCGAGCCCGGGATCTACCTGCCCGGCCGGTTCGGGATGCGCAGCGAGATCAACGTGTTCATGGACGAAACGGGCCCCGAGGTCACCCCGCGGGCGCCGCAGCAGGAGTTGCTGCTGGTCTGAGGTGTGCTTGAGGCCTGCAACTTGGCGTCTGGCAACGGGGTGGCGGGTGGGGGGGGTGGCAGGGGGGGTCTTGCGGGTGTGGCCGCCGCGCAGCATTTTCGCCGCGCCCGACGAATCGACCCAGTGCGCCCGACGAATCGACCCAGTCCTGCGCCGGAGGACACCCCGGTCGCCGTCCGATTCGCTGTATCGGCCGTCGCTTCGTCTCGCCAAAAGTTTTTGCGTGCGGTTCGACTTCGCCTCGAAGCCGACCACGTTTCACGCCGCTGACACCACCTTGGAGGTGATGGCGTGTCATCGAGTTTTCCGTTCGCACATCCACACGCATTCACGCCTTTGGAGGACGATTCCATGACTCATCGTGTGAGACACGCCTTCGGTCGCGTTCTCGCGTCGGGTCTCGCGTCCGCGTTCGCGCTGCTCGTGGCAGCGTCGTCGCTCGCGGCGCAACAGGCGACCGGGAAGCTCGAGGGCTCGGTGACCGACCAGCAGGGTGCGCCCATCGCCAACGCGCAGGTGACCATCGTGGGGACTGCGTTCGGCGCTCTGACTGATGCCAAGGGTTACTACTTCATGAACAACGTGCCGGTGGGCACGTACACAGTGCGGGCCCGTTTCATCGGGTACACGCCGGCGGAAGTTCCGGGCGTCCGCGTGCTCGGCGGGTTCACGATCACCACGAACGTCAAACTCACGCCATCGGCGGTAGCGATCGGTCCGGTCACCGTCGAAGCGGCGGCGAACCCCATTGTGCCGCGCGACCAGGTGACGTCGAAACAGACGATCAATCAATCCCAAATTCACAATCTTCCCGTCGAAGACTTGCGGAGTGTCTTGAACCTCCAGCCCGGCGTGGTGGAGAGCGGCAAGCAGAAGGGTGTATCGATCCGCGGCGGTCGACCGGGCGAGGCGGCCGTCTTCGTCGACGGCGTGCTGGTGCGCAATACGCAGCGCGGTTTCACGCCGCTCGAGGTGGGCACGAACGCGGTGGAAGAGGCCTCGGTTACGACGGGCGCGATCGGCGCCGAGTTTGGCGACGCCCAGTCGGGCGTGCTGTCCTACGTCACTCGGGCCGGCGGACAGCGCTATACGGGGGCCCTCTCCTATCAAAGCGATGACATCGGGAGCCTGTGGAGGAACGTCGGATACAACCGAGTCGAGGGAAGCATCGGCGGGCCGATAAAGGGTAACCTGACCTTCTTCGTCGCTGGCACTCTCACTGGCCAGAAGTCGCTCGAGTCGGAGGCCGACCGGGACTTGGATCGGCCGATCTTCGTGGCGAGCGGCGTCGACACGATCGTGCACCAGCCCTCGACCGTCGGCGTGGATCCGACCGACTCGGTGAACGTCGCCGTGCCGAGGTTCGTCCAATACAGTGGTTGGTGCGGGAACTACGGTGCCGCGCAGCCGGCCGGGTCGCCGCTGGCTGCTTCGATCCGGAACAATTTCGGGGTCGAGTGCCAGGGACTGCGGCAGCCGTTCTCCGCCAACGGCACCAACACCGCCAACGCGAAGCTGCAATACACATATGGAACGGGTTCCCGGGTCGCGCTCTCGGGCTTGTACAGCTTGAACAACGTCAGAAATCTCACCCTCGGCGATCTGTACAACCCGACCAACTATACGGGGACCAGCAACACGAGCTACGCGGGCATCCTGAACTGGACTCAGAACCTGTCCCGCTCGGCGGAGCGCGCGATGGCCCTGGACGTGAACCTCACGTATCAGCTGGATAAGAGCATTACCGCGCCGCTGACGCGCCAGTCGGAGCTCAATGGTCGGAACCCGTTCGGCGGCTTCGCCCTGAAGCCATTCGAGTACGTCGTCGACTTCAACAGCAGACATTCAGTTAAGATCGGGGACTCGACCTACCAAAACGTCGGGTACTTGGACGACAAGCAGATCCAGTGCGTGCTCGCGGGGGAGGGATTCTGTCAGAACGACGTGCCCCTCCTCAACGACAACGATGTCAACTCCGTGATGCCGTACCGGATGAACCCGTACGGCGTCGAGCAGAGCAACCGTTTCTCGCTCTGGACAGCTGGCCAGGACCAGAGTATCAACCTTTCGCGGGAGCGGCGTCTGCAAGGGCGCGCCAACTTCGACTGGCAGGCGGATCGGTTCAACCGGATAAAGCTGGGCGGTGAGTTCCACTCGTTCGACACGCGCCGCTACGCCGACGGTTCTGGGATGAACTCCTCGTTCGGCCTGAACGCTTACCACGAGAAGCCGATCCGCTGGGGCAGCTACGTCGAAGATCGGCTCGACCTGGGCGACGTCGTGATCGTGGGTGGGCTGCGGTACGACTGGTACGACTCCCGGGCGATGTTTCCACTCACGCCGGGACGGGTGTCGTCCCTGCCGGTGCTCCCGTCCGATACGCTGTGCGGGGTGAACGGCATTTGCGGGGTCGTCCCCGGGGGGACGACGGCGTTCGATCCGTACAACCCGACCGCGAAATTCCTCCGGGCGCCCAGTCACCATGCCTGGAGCCCACGCGTGCAGGTGTCGTTCCCGGTCTCCGAGAACACGAACTTCCGCCTGTCCTACGCCCATCAGGTCCAGACCCCGGATTATGACCTGCTGTTCCGGGGCAAGGGGACGGACCTCGTCAACACCAACCAGAACCAGGTGTACGGGCGGGATCTCGATTTCGGGAAAACGATCATCTTCGAGTTCGGGATCCGGCACGCATTCAGCCAGGATATGGTGCTGGACGTCTCCGCGTATAACAAAGACAAACTGTCGGACGTGTCCGGGCGGCTCCTGCAATTGCCTGATCCCACCAAGGTCGCCAGCCCGGGTCTCTACAACACCAGCGACTTTCGGGTGTTGACGACCGCCGACTTCGGGAACGTGCGCGGCATCGACGTGCGGCTCGACCGGCGGTTTTCGAACCTGTTCTCCGGCGCCATCTCGTACACGCTGCAGGATGCCAAGAACACAGGCTCGGATCCGTTCACGTTCACGAGCCTGCTGGGGCGCCAGATCTCGAGTCTCACCGGGCAGACCAGCCCGCCGCCGCAAGCAACTCTCCCGACCGACGACAACCGGACCCACAACATCGTGGGTTCGGCTGCACTCAGCTTCCCCAACGACTGGGAGAAGGGGACGACGCTGGGCGAGATCCTGCGGAACGTCGGAGCATTCGTGACGTTCCGGTTCGCGAGCGGCCTGCCGTACTCCCCGATCAAGCCGGCGGAGGACGGGCTTACGCCGGGTAGCTGTGGTCTCGAGTGTACCCTCAGCGGCCCGCCGAACAGCCAGACGATGTCCTGGTTCAAGAATGTTGACGTACGGGTCACCAAGGGCCTCCGCGTAGGCCGGCTGGATTGGACGCTGTTCGCCGAAGGGAAGAACGTGTTCAACTTCAAGAACATCGTCAGCCTGTTCACCGAGGTCGGAGACGTCACTTACTCGGCCTACAAGCAGAAGTTCCTGGGCGAACAGGAAGGGCTGCTGAAGAGCGAGGCCGGCCCCGCGGGTGCGAATATCCTCGGTGCCGACGGCTCCGTCGACTTCAACGCGTTGGGCGGCTGCCAGAACTGGCAGGGCCGCAACTCCGGCGGGTTCTCGAGCGGACCCGTGGACTGCGTGCTCTTGATGCGTGCCGAGGCGCGCTACGGCAACGGCGACGGCGTGTTCACGCCGGCCGAGTACGACGCGGCCTTCGGCGCCTGGTACAACCTGGCGAACGCGCCAAGCCGGTTTTACGGACCCGGGCGTCGGATTCGCCTAGGGGCGGAGCTGCAGTTCTAGGAACGGGTCAGCGACACAGCGGGGCGCCGACCGCGCGCGGAGATGCGCGCGGACGGTCGCCCCAAGGTCCTTTTTCACAGAGGAGCAGGCAATGTCCAACGCTTGGTTCAGGCACGGACTTCGATGCTTATCTCTCGCCGCGGTGGCCGTCGCGTTGGCTGCGACGAGCGCCGCTGCGGGTCCGCGACCGGGCGCGCCGCGCGCGCTGAAGCTCTTCTCCGGCTTTCTGGGGCGGCAGAACGCCAACCGCTGGGACTGCGGGCTCGATGCCGATGGCCACGTGTGTGTGGACCCGAATGGCTCGACCACGGTGGGCGGCGGGTTCTGGCCCAAGGGCACGCCCGACCAGTATGTGTTCGGGTCTGGCCTGCAGGTCTCCGGCATCATCGGAGGCACGAAAACGGCGCAGTTCTCGTGGCCGGGCGACACGACCGCGGCGTTCTTCGAAGACCCGAGCGGCACCCATGAGAACGGCCAGAGTCTCACGGGCATCTGGAACTCGGCGAATGCGACGGATTTGGCCAACTGGCCGCGCGACGCCTACGTGCTGGACCCGTCGCTGTACGATCCGGGCGTGCTCAACCTAAAGGCAGCATCGCAGATGGACACGTGGGTGCGATACTGGGACGGCAGCCCCAGCCGCAACGCGGGCCGGCCGCACCCGCTCGGGATTCTGGTAGACGAGCGGGGACTCTCGTGGAACTTCCCGTCCGGCAATGAGGACGTCGTCTACTTCATCTATACGTTCACCAATATCACGGCGAAGGATCCCGCGGTCTACGCCGGGCGCTCGGACCAGGATTCACTCGTCGCGTGGGGGTCGCGGTTCCAAGCCGCCAACGAGCAGGCGTTTGGAGTCCAGATCCCGGACACGGGCTACGAGATCGACAACGCGTTCGCCGCGTTCGCGATGGACGCGGACGTGAGCGACCAGGCGAAGCAGAACTTCACGACGGCATTTCTCCCTTTCAACATGGGGATCGCGTTCAAGAGCAACTGGTTCGCTCCCCGGTTCATCTATCCCAGCACGATCTTCTCGCCGCCGTTCGCTCCCACAGTGGGCGAAGTGGGCGTCAAGTACCTAAAGAGCCCGCTCGTGGATCCCGCGGATCCCTCGAAGGGCGAGATCGGGCTCGTGCTCTACAGCGGCACGGTGAACGGCGGCGCCTTCGGCGACGCCGCGAACGCCGCGCAGGTGTACCGCTACATGAACGGCGATCTCCGTGCCAGCCTGGGTGACGCGGCGTGCAACTACCCCAGGAGCGCGACGCAAAAACCGGGCGATGTGCACGTCTGCTACATCCCGACGACGCCCGACGACATCCGGTTCTTCCAATCGTCCGGTCCCTTTACGCTCAAGCCCGGGAAGACGCAGACGATCGTCGTGGCGTACATCGCAGCGGCGCCGGTTGACAACGCGGCGATCAAGAACCGCGCCGACGCGTTCATCTTCCCGGTCGGCGGCCCGTTCCCGGCGCAGCCGGAATCGCTAGCGGTGAACCACGACACCCTGCGCACGGTAGACCGGCTCTTTGGCGCAACGGGATTGCTCGGGGACCTGAACGCAAACGGCCGCATCGATCAGACCGAGGTCACGACCGTCGATCGTTCACTCCTCGGCAAGGGTCTTGTGGCCCAGGCCGTGTTCGACAACAAGTTCCTGCTTCCCTTCCCGCCCGAGTCGCCTGACTTCTTCCTCGTGCCCGGTGACAACCAGGTCACAATCGTCTGGCGTCAGAGCCCTTCTGAGAACATCCCTGACCCCTATTATGCGGTGGCCTCGAACCCCGCGAAGGGGAAGCTGTACGATCAGAACTATCGGGCGCTCGACGTCGAAGGGTACCGCATCTATCGCGGGCGGACGCGCGGTGATCTCCAGGTCATTGCCCAGTTCGACAAGGCGGGCACGGAGTACGTCGATTTCACGGCGGAGTTGCAGTACGGCAACTGCGCACCAGAGCTGGGCAACAACACTGTGGCCGACGGCTGTCCAGCGGATCTCGCGACGGGGCACCATGTCGACATCTCGAGTCCGTTTGTTCAGATCCCGCCGGGTGGTCGCGTGAAGCTATCCACGGGGAGCATCCTGGTCATCCAGGCCGACACCGCGGTGACCGGGGGGGGAAGCAGCAACGTCTGCGCCAGGGCGTCGCCGAACGCGGCTCCCTGCCCAGCGCTCGGCAACTCCGGGATCCCGTTCGCTTTTGTTGACAACGGGGTGCGCAACGGCTTCACGTACTTCTATACGGTCGCGGCGTTCGACGTCAACTCGGTCAAGTCAACGGGCGTCAACTTCTCGTCGCTCGAAGGCAGCCAGCCGCCCAAGACCGTCGTTCCACGCAAGGGGTCGGGTCAGGAGGCCGGCGGCGGAGGGTCCACGGCGTTGCTCTCGCCGCGCAGCAAGGCGCTGAACCCCGCCGCGGCGCTGCCGACCATCGACGCCGCGACAGGAATCTTCTCGGGCCCGATGCCCCCGACCGACGGGCTGTCGGCCGGGTTTGCGATCGACGTCGGTCAGCTGATCACGAACGCGACGGTGGGCATGCAGATCGACTCCGTGACGCCCGGCTCAACTGGCGTGCTCGACTTCGGTGGCGGGCCGCCGGCAACCTATTACATCACCTTGCAACGCGCTGCGCCGCAGCCGCCGATCCAAATCCAGGTTCCTGTCAGCGTCGACTGTTGCGACGTGACGAACAGTGGTACGGCATATGCCCCGCTCGTGGCGCTCGCCAACAACCCCAAGACGGCGCGCTTCAAGTTTGGGGACACCGCCTCGTTCGCTCTATCGGCGGGGGCGACGACGACCGTGCCCGGCGCGTGGCGGACGGCCAACTGGGGTCGAGCCTCCGTGTTCGGGCTACCGGCGAACTCGGACGAAAACGGCCCGCGGTGGTGGACCGGTGCGCCGAACGAGAACACACCCAGTCCCAACAGCTCACTGTGCAGCCCGGCGCGAGGCAGTTGCAGCATCACCGACTTCAGCAAGACGGCTGGCTCGATGCCGGGGGTGACGATCTTTCACATCCAGTCGTACAGCTCGATCCGGAGCGTGACCGGCCGGGACTTGGACATCATCGATGGCTCGGTGGCTCGCGCGGCTGACTTCCGGGTCTATTGGGGCAGTGCTGGAGCGATCGACTCGGTGATCGACGTGACGCACGACGCGCCCGTTCCGTTCTCGCGCGCCGTCCGCGCCTCGTGGGGCATCTTGAACGACTCCTCGTTTGTCGGGGTCACCCAAAGTGCGACGCTCGACGGCAACAATGCGCTGCTGACGTGGACGGACCTCTACTGCGTCGATCCCTATCCGGGAATTGGCTTTCAGGCCAGCTCGAGCGCCCCGGCGTGCGACTCGCCCACCATTGCCTCGCTCATGAATCACGCGCGACTGAGCCCGATCGCGATAGCCTCGGTCCGCGATACCGCGACGCACACGCTGGCCACGACCGGAAACGGCTTCGTGTTCTACTTGAACGGGCACTGGTTCCTGATGCAACTCGCGTCGCTTCCAGCCGCCGGGACCGTCTGGAACGCGCGGTTTTACTCGGGCAACGTCACGGGGACGACCGGCAGTTATGCGTTCGTGCCTGCTGTGCGTCCGCCCGCCGTGCCCGGCCTGCGCGCGCAGGGCTCCTTCACCGGCGCAACGTTCGATTCTACGCATGTGTCGGACGCGGTCCTGGCGAAGGTCCACACTGTGCCGGATCCGTACTACGTCACGAACGCGTTCGAGCAAACGACGACCAACAAGGTGTTACGGTTCGTCAACCTGCCGAGCGAGTGCATTATCCGGATCTACTCGCTGAGCGGTATTCTGGTGCAGGTCCTCCCGTTCCACGACGCGACGGGCGGTGCGGAGACGCAGTGGAACCTGAGAAACCGTAACAACCAGGTCGTGGCCTCCGGCGTCTACTTCTATCACGTCGAGACTCCCGACGGGAAGTCGAAAATCGGGCGTTTCACCCTCGTCAACTTCGCGCAGTAGCGCTGGAGGAGTCTGCCAATGACTCGCGTTTCCCGAACCTTCTCGTGGGCGCTCGCGGCGCTCGTGCTGCTCGCGGCCCGGCCGGCGGCCGGGCAAATCACCGTACCCACGGACAACACGGCCTACGGCACCACGGCGGCGGAGTTCCTGCTGCTCGGCGCGAGCGCGCGCGGACTGGCGCTGAGCGAGGCTTACGCGGCGCTCAGCACCGACGTGAGCGCACTCTACTACAACCCGGCCGGCATCGCCCAGCTCGATCGCCCCAGCGCGCTGTTCACAAGCTACAGCTACGTGGCAGACACCCGATACAATTGGGTTGGGGCTGCCTTCCCCTTCGCCGGGGGCGCGAGGGCGTTCGGCCTGCAGGTGGGCAACTTTGGCTTCAGCGACCAGCCCGTGTACACTGTGGAGCAGCCCGACGGAACTGGCGGGACCTACAGCGTGGCGGAGACGTTCATCGGGCTGAGCCTCGCGCAGAATTTCAGCGACCGGTTCTCGGCCGGGATTACCGGCAAGTTCATTTCGGACAAGCTAGGCCAGGTCACCGGCCGGGCGTTCGCTGTGGATTTCGGCACGAGCTTCCACGCAACCACGGCTGGGCGGCCCATCCGGGCGTCCTTTGTCATCCAAAACCTGGGGTCGACGATGTCGCACACCGGCATTCCGCTTGATGCCACGGTCGCGCGGCCCCCCGTGCCCGGTCAAGTCGACGTGCCACAGGAGGGACAGCCTGCAACTCTCAAGAGCAAGGGGTGGGGCCTGCCGGTGCTGTTCCGCGTGGGTGTCGCGCTCGACGCGGTCTCGAGCGGTCAGAATCGTGTGACGCTGCTGTCGGAGTTCAACCAGCCGAACAACAACCGGGCCGGCTTCTCCGTCGGAGCCGAGTTCTCGATCTCCGATATCGCGAAGACCGGGTTCTACTTCCAGGGGCGAGGGAGCTGGCAGTACGCGGCGGCCAACAACCTCGATCCAGGGACGGCAGCGGGGTTCTCAACCGGGCTGAGTGGTAAGGAGGGCAGGCAGGGGCTCGCAGGGGGCTTCGGCGTCGGCTACAAGCGCACGCGGTTCGGCCTAGGGACAGACTACGCGTATCGAAGCTTGGGGTTGTTAGGCGGCACACACGTTCTCAGCTTCACGGTCAGCTGGTGACGTCTCAGCGCCCCGCGGGGCCGGGCGAGAACACGAGAGGGTTGTCCTTGTTGTGGGGACTCGTGGTTCTGGGGGTGGGAATCCCGACCGCTGGGTGGCAAACGCCCAACCCCCCCGGCCCGGACCAGGGTGTCGTCGTGGCAGTCGCGCGCTTCTACCGGGGCGATCGCACGCTGGTCAATGGATTCGTTCGCGTGCCGCATCGGATGCTGGAGGGCGTGCGGTTGGGTCCCGGGGGCTTCGCCGCGTATACGGCCCTGCTCACCGTTACCGACTCGGGCGGCGCGGTGCTCACCCGCGAGCAATGGACCCGTGAGGTCAACTGGCGCTCGACACAAGTGACCGGTGCCGCCACAGTTGAACCCCTGACCCTGGCGCTGGCGCCGGGTGTCTACAAGGTACAGGTCGTGGTGAAGGACTCCGCGACCGGGCGACAAGAGACCGCGCAAGTGCAAGTGACCGCGTACGCGGCGCGACCGGCTGCCTCGGACTTGCTGCTGGCGTACTCCATCCGGCGGCGCGCCTCCCCGGCGGACACCGAACCCGGGTCAGGGGAGGTGCGGAAGGGTGACTTCTTCATCGCCACGACACCGGACGTGGCGTTGACTCCGTCGCGAGCTGTCCTGTCGTACTACGAAGAGGTGTACCGTGATACGAGCGCGGCCGTTCCCTGGCGCCTGCGGGTTGTCGGTTCGGACAACCGGACCATCGTTGCGACGCAGTCGGTGGAGGCGGCGCTCGCATCGGGCGGCGGGTCGATAGGCGGCTCGATCGACCTCGGTGGGTTGCCGCCCGGTTCATACAAGCTGGTGCTAGTGGCAGGCGCCGGAGCGGACACCGTCGTGAGGGCGGCCCAGTTCCAGATGGGGGGGTTCGACGCGGAGCGCGAGGTCGCGGCGGCGCAGCAGGCAACGGAGCCGGAACCTACGGACCGCTTTGCCTCCGCTCCCGAAGCAGAACTCGACTCACTGTACGGGCCCCTCATCTATCTCGGCACGCCGAGCGAGCTGGGCGTGTACAAAGGCCTCACGCTCGACGGTAAGCGGCGGTTTCTGCGGGAGTTCTGGCGGAAACGCGATCTGACTCCTGCGACGACCGAAAATGGCGCGTTTGCGGCATTCTACCAGCGTATCGCCGAAGCGAACGTGCGGTTTCGGGAGGGCGGCGCGGGGGGAGTGGCTGGCTGGCGCACTGACCGTGGGCGCGTCTTCATCCGCTACGGTGAACCCAACGAAATAATGAAGCGACCGTCCTCGGGGCCGGATCGCCCCTGGGAGGCGTGGAAATACACCAGGGACAGACAGCTCAAGTTCGTGTTTCTCGATTTGACGCGGCTGGGCCACTACTCGTTGATCTACACCAACGACCGGCTCGAGCGAAATCCGTCGGATTGGACGAAGCTGTTGAGTGCCGAAGCCGTGAACGACATTGCGAGCTTTTAAACCCTGATCATCTCTCCCGGAGACCCTGTTATGAGGCAACGCTACATCGGAATGATTCTCGCGGGGTTGGTGTTTGCTGCGTGGGGATGCCGGGGTGATCCGACCGCACAGCTCCGAAGCGGGCCGGCCTCGCTCAGCCTCAGCATCAACTTTGGGTTTCTCGGGGTGGGCAAAAAAGGCCCCGTCCTCGTCGTGGCTCAGGACGCGCAGCTCAATCCCGTGCCGCTGGACCCGATCAACGCGACCTCGGCGAACCCGGCCGTCGCTACCGTCGCACCTGATACATCACGACACTTCCCCGACGGCGTCACTCACCCGTTCGCGGTTACGGGCGTCGCAGCGGGTACCACGATCGTCACCTTCGCAGGCGGTGCGCTGAAGGACTCGGTGATCGTCACCGTCCAGTGAGGTCGAGCTAAATCTGGGCGGAGGTGTGGATCAAGCCCCGGGGGGGAACCACCCCCGGGGCTCGGTGTTTGTAAACGGGCCATGGTGCGGGACGCGACGTACGCGGTGCTCGTGCTGCTGGGTGCCGGCCGCGAGGCGTGGGCCCAGCAAGTGCAGGATTCGGGGTCGGTGCGCGATCGCTTCGCGGACGCCACTACGGCGCAGCTCGACAGCCTGTACGGGCCGCTGCTCTACCTCATGCAGCCGGACGAGCGCGGCATCTACCCGACGCTGACTGCTTCGGGCAAGCGCGACTACCTACGGCGCTTCTGGGCCCGACGCGACCCGACGCCGGGCACGGCCGAGAACGAGCTCGAGGCCGATTTCTACGCGCGGATCGCGGAGGCGAACCGCCGGTTCCGCGAGGGGGGCGCGGCGCAGATCCCGGGATGGCGCACCGACCGCGGCCGGATCTTCATCCGGCTCGGGCCCCCCGACGAAGTGCTCAGCCGACCGCAGCCGCCGGGATCGCTGCCCTACGAGGTGTGGAAGTACACCCGCCAGCGGCAGCTCAAGTACTGCTTCGTCGACCTCACCCGCTTCGGCAACTACGTCCTGCTCTGGACCAACGACCGCTTGGAGCCGAGCGAGCCCAACTGGCGGCAGCTGCTGGGATATGAGGCGTACGAGGAGGTGGTGAGGTTCTAAAGCCGGTCAAAGGCCGGGGAAAGGGGAAGGGGCCCTTCCCCCTTCCGCGGCCCCTTACCGGCCCTCTCCCCTGCCGTTATGACGATCCCCGCCCACACTCCCGCCCCGACCGCGACGTGCAACGCCTGCAGCGGTCGCGGCAGGCCCAGCAATACCATCGCGGCGGCGACCGCGACTTGGAGCGTGACGAGCGCCACCACCGCCCACGCGGCGCGCGCCCGCGTGCGCCAGGCCCACCACACCGAGTAGCCGAATAGCGTGTAGGCGAGCAGCCGGTGGGTCCACTGGATGTACTGCAGGTAATTCCCGTCGGGCACGATCTGCCCGTTGCACAGCGGGAAGCCGAGGCACGCCGACGCCGCGCCCAGGTTCGCGGTGAGCGCGCCGAGCAATACCGTGACGAAACCCAGAACGACCAGGCCAGCGGGGGCCATACGTTCCCCCTCTCCGCGTCGCGGAGAGGGGGTCAGGGGGTGAGGACTGCGTGCCGCCACGATCAGCGTCGCGAGCAACAGCATCGCGGTGCCGAGGTGCAGGATGACGGTCCACGGCGGCAGGTCGCGCTTGACCGTCACCGCGCCCAGCAGGACTTGCACGATGAGCAGGCCGAGGGCGACGTAGGCCGCGCCGCTCGTAAAGTACCGCTCCCCGCTCCCCGCTCCCCGTCGCAGCCACCAGGCATACGCCGCAAGGCCGCATACGAGGACGCTCACGAGCGCGGCGGCCAAGCGATGTCCGTATTCGATCAGCGTGGGCAGATCGAGCGGCGGGAGCAGCTTGCCGCCGCACAGCGGCCAGTGATCCCCGCACCCCATTCCCGAGCCGGTGATGCGGACGATGGCGCCGAGGATGATGAGCAGATAGGTGCAGGCGGCGGCGCTCCAGGCGAGGCGGGAGAAAGACTTGGGCATGGGCGCGGAAATGTAATGCGCGAGTAAACTCGCGGCTCGGCCCTGCCCGTAAACGGGCGGTGCGCCAACCGCTTCAGCGGCAGGGCCGAGTCGCGGCTTCAGCCGCGTTAGAGGGGCCGCCTGAGCTCTGATCTCCACTCGTCCACCCCCGCGCTTTCGTATTCTGGTTGATCACCGCGCCATCCGGAGATCACCTGGTCCGGGTGGTGCTTAGGTTGCTCGCGCAAGTACTGCCGCGCCGCGGCTACGCCGCGCGGGCTTACCGAGTGGATCGAGTAGCCCTTCGCCCATCGGAGGCAGTTGCCATCGGTCGAGTGACGCTCCTTTCCCGCGATGGCGGCGCTGCCACCCTTGAGTCGCTGTAGCAGACGAACGAGGTCAGTCGTGGGATGCGTTCGGACGACCAGGTGCACATGCGTCTGCACCATCCCGATCTCGAGGATCCGTGCATTTTCTTGGGTCGCTACGGCACGGAGGAAACCGCACAGAAACCGGGCCAATCCGGCATCGATGAGCGGCTGGCGATCACGCGTGGTCCAGACGATGTGACAATAGATGCGATCGAGCATGGATGGAATCTGGGCCGCGCGCCTCGGGCCGCGGCATCGTTTTCGCGCGGTACCAGGGCCGATTCACGGCACCCAGCGCGGGGCGCGAGTGAACTCGCTTCTCGGCCCTGTCAGCGAACTGGCGCCGCTTCAGCGGCAGGGCCGAGCCGCGGCTTCAGCCGCGACTCCCGAGCCGCAGACCAGAAAGCAGGCGCAGGCCGATGGCATATATTGTCGCACCCATGTCCGCCTCTTCGCCGCCCGACCGCTGGGGCGACCGCCTGCCGCGCCGGCTGGGCCTGTGGAGCGCCGTGGCGGTCGTCATCGGCTCGACGATCGGCAGCGGCATCTTCCGCACCCCCGCCACGATCGCCCAGCGCGTGGACGACGTGCCGCTGTTCCTGCTCAGCTGGGTGCTGGGGGGCGCGGTGACGCTGTGCGGGGCGCTCACCTATGCCGAGCTCGCCGCCATGTTCCCGCGCTCCGGCGGGATCTACGTGTTCATTCGTGAGGCATTCGGCCCGCTCCCCGCGTTCCTGTTCGGGTGGGGCGAGCTGTTGATCATCCGCCCCGGCGCGTACGGCGCGATCTCGATCACGTCGTCGGCGTACACCCTGCGGGTCCTGGGACTCGACCCCGCGGCGCCGGCGGTGACGCTGGCCGGGCAAACGGTGCGCGCCGAGCAGCTCCTGGCCGCGGTGTTCGTCGGGGTGGTGGCCGTGGTGAACTATGTGGGCATCCATCGCGCCGCGATCCTCCAGAACGTGAGCACGGCACTCAAGGTGGGCGCGCTGGCGGCGCTGGTGCTGCTGGGCTTCGCGCTGGGTGGCGGCAGGGGACTCGGGCCCGGTGCCATGCTGGCCCAGCGCGCGTCGGTGGGGCTGTCGCCCTTCCTGCTCGCGATGGTGGCGATCTTGTGGGCGTACGACGGCTGGGGCGATCTCGCGTTCGTCGGTGGCGAGGTGAAAGACCCGGAGCGTAACCTTCCCCGCGCCATGTTCATCGGCACGGGCTCGGTCGTGGCGCTGTACCTCGTGGCCAACCTCGTCTACTTGTACTTGATCCCGGTGCAACAAATGAAGAGCGCGGAGCTGGTCGCGGCCGACGTGGCGCGCCTGCTGCTGGGCCCGGCCGGCCTGGTCGCTGTCTCGGCGGCCGTGGCGGTGAGCACCTTCGGTACGCTCAACGGCTCGATGATGACCGCCCCGCGCATCTTCTTCGCGATGGCGGAGGACGGCGTGTTTCCCAAGGCGATTGCGCGCGTCGATCCGCGTACCGGCGCGCCGACGGGCGCGATCGTGCTCGCCGGCTGCCTCGGGGCGCTGTTCGTGCTGGTGCGGAAGTTTACCGAGCTCGCCGACCAGTTCATCATCGGGATCTGGCCGTTCTACGCGCTCGCGGTGGCGGCGGTGTTCGTGCTGCGGCGCCGCCTGCCCGCCGTGGAGCGGCGCTACCGCACGTGGGGCTATCCGGTCGTGCCCGCGCTGTTCCTCCTGGGCGCGCTCTTCATCCTCGGCAACTACCTCGTCTCGGAGCCGCTGCTCTTCTGGCTCGACGTGGGCGTGATCCTGCTCGGGATTCCCGCCTACGTCTTGTGGCGGCGGTTTACCTGATCGTTGCTTGACGGCTTTTCGGGGGCGGGGCACATTTACCGCGCCCTGACCACGCCGTTGCAATCGAATCCCTCCGGAGCATCATGATGAAGACCTTGGTGCGATCGTTGCGTGTTCTCGGCACCCTTGCCGGCCTCATCCCTTGCCGCTCAGTGGCGCAGGGGGTCACCTCGGCGGCCGTGGTCGGGCGGGTGATCGACGACGCGGGGACCGCCGTCCCCTCGGCCACGCTGACGCTCTCCAACCCGTCCACCGGCGCGCGCTACAGCGCGCGCTCCGCGGACGACGGTCGGTTTTTGTTCGAGAACGTCCAGGTCGGCGGGCCATATACCCTCGACGTTCGAGCGCTCGGCTTTGAGGCGGGCCACCTCCCGGATATCTGGCTCCGGCTCGGCCAGCGCCTGGTCCAGAACGTTTCGGTCAAGCGGGCTGCCGTCGAGGTTTCCGGTGTGACGGTGACAGCCGAAGCCAATCCCCTGACCTCTCAGTCGCGGACCGGCGCCCAGACGTTCGTGTCGGACTCGATCATCCGGCGCCTGCCGACGCTCAACCGCAATTTCACCGACTTCATCGTGACCGTGCCCCAGGTCGTCACGGCGGGCGTCCCCGGCGCGACGCTGGGCGGGCAGAACAACCGCTTCAACAACATCCAGATCGACGGCGGCGTGAACAACGACGTGTTCGGCCTGGCGGCGAGCGGCACGCCGGGGGGGCAGGCGAACGCGCATCCGATCTCGATCGAGGCGGTCCGCGAGTACCAGGTCCTGATCGCGCCGTTCGACATCCGGCAGGGGAGCTTCGCGGGCGGTCTCATCAACGCCGTCACGAAGTCCGGCACCAACGTGTTCCACGGGTCCGCGTTCGGCTTTCTCCAGAACCAGAGTTTCGTGGGCAAGGACACGGCGGGCGTGAGTCAGGCCGATTTCACGCAATCGCAGTACGGCGCGAGCTTGAGCGGACCGATCCTGCGCGATCGATTGCACTTCTTCGCCTCGGTTGACGTGCAGCACCGCGAGACGCCTTGGGCGGGCCAGCAGATCGGATCCGATACGACTGGCGGCAAGGACTCGGTCGGCGTCGGCATCCGCCAGCGTACCGCCGACACGGTGGCGGCCTTGTTGCGCACCTACGGCCTGCCGTATGGCTTCGTTCCCGGCACCTGGCAGGCGCCTACGCTCGGCAATCCGGACAAGAACATCTTCGGGAAGCTCACCGCCCAGCTCGGCACGAACAGTCAGCTCGAGGCCTCGTACAACTTTGTCGACGCCAACCAGGACAACCTCACCAGGAACTCGACGGCGACCGGGTTCCGGGATGGCTATCAGCTATCCAACAGCGGCTACAACTTCCGCACCCGCACCAACACGGCCAAGGCGAAATGGACGACGACTGTAGCGGGGAGCTACGCGAACGAGCTGCTGCTCGGCTATCAGCGGATCCGCGACAAGCGCGCGCTGCCGAGCAATGTGCCGCTGATATTCGTCGGCGGCGATCGGGGTGGCACCAGCATCGCGGCGGGGGCGGAGCGATTCTCGCAGGGGAACTCGCTCGACCAGGACATCTACGAGGTCACCGACAACCTGACCTTCTCGCGCGGCGCTCACACGGTGACTGTGGGGACGCACAACGAGTTCTTCCACTTCTTCAACGTGTTCTTCCCGGCATCGTACGGTGTATGGTCGTTCACCAACGTGGCTGCGCTGACCGCACGCACCCCGTCGCGCTTCGAGCGCGCCATCGCGGTGCGTCCCCAGGGTCCGAACGCCGACTTCCACGTGCGCCAGTACGGCGCCTATGTCCAGGATCATTTCACTCCCCGGCCGGGACTGGCAATCACGGCCGGCCTGCGCATCGACGTCCCCGACATGGACAAGCCGGCCTTCAACCCCGTGCTCGATACGTCCGTGCTCCGGGTCAATACCGGAGCATTCCCGAGCGGCAACATCTTGTGGTCGCCGCGCATCGGATTCAACTACGACATCGAGGGCGACCGGTCCACGATCATTCGTGGCGGCGTCGGCATCTTCAGCGGTCGGCCGCCATACGTCTGGATCTCCAATGCGTTCGGGAACACGGGCCGCGAGCAGACGACCCTGATCTGCGACGGAGCCTTCACCGGCACCGGCGGCGCCACGCTGGGCGACACCGTGCCGCGATTCCGTATGAGCCCCGACAGCCAGCCGACCTCCTGCGGCAACGAAGGACCAGGGTCGGTGTCGGCCGCGGCATCCGCGTCCTCGATCGTCTACTTGGATCCCAACTTCAAGTTCCCGCAGAACTTGAAGGTTTCGCTCGGGGCCGACCGCGTGCTCCCCTGGGGGATGGTCGGCACGTTCGACTTCCTGTACACGAAGTCGATCAACCAGTTCTACATCAGCGACGTGAACCTGCTGGGAGTCGTCGGTGGCTGGAGCGGCGAGGGCGGCCGGCCGCTGTACGGTGCGATCGCCGCCGGGACCGGCACCGCGGGCTCCGCGAGTGCCACACCCACCAGGCTCACGAGCAGTTTCCGCGACGTGCTGCGCCACGAAAACCGCAGCGCCGACCGTTCCTTCTCGGTAACCGGACAGTTGCAGAAGCGCTTCAGCGACGGCGTGGAGTTCGACGTGGGCTACACGTATTCCCACACAGAGGACCTGTTTTCGCTCACATCGAGCATTGCAAGCTCGAACTACCGCTTTACCACGCTCGACGGCACGATTGCGGACCGCAACCTTCGCACGTCCGCGTTCGACATCCCGCACAAAATCACCGCGAGCGGGACGCTCGACGTGAAGTGGGGGGTCCAACTGTCGCTCATCTACGTCGGCCAGTCCGGGTCGCCGTACTCGTACGTCGTGTCCAACGACATCAATGGCGACGCCTTCGGCGGCAACGACCCTGTCTACGTGCCGCGCAACCGGGCCGACATCTCCATGGACGGCAACGGGAGCGGGAATAGCCAGGGCGGCTTCGGCACGGCGGTGCAGCAGGACTCGGCGTACGCCGTCCTCGACAACTACATCAACAGCGAGGACTGCCTCAGGGAGCATCGCGGCACCCTGCTGCCCCGCAACACCTGCCGCAACCCATGGATGAATTTCCTCAACGCGCGGATCGCGAAGGTATTCCCGACGATCCAGGGTCAGTCGATCGAGGTGAGCGCGGACGTGTTCAACCTGCTCCATCTGGTGAGCGGCGATTGGGGGCTGATCCGCTCGACCTCCACCTTCGAGGAGGCAAACCTCCTCACGCGGACCGGCTTCGACGCGGCCGGCCAGCGGGGCGTCTACGCCCTCAGCCTCCCGTCGCGCAACCGCGTGGATACCAATGCCTCACGCTGGAGGGTGCAGCTGGGAGTGAAGTACACGTTCTAAAGCGGGAGTGCAGCATCCGGCGTTAGGTCCGGGCGTTCTTCAACAGCCACACCGCCGCTGCGCCGACGGCGAGGTTCGGCACCCACGCCGCGAAGCTGGGCGGCAGCACGCCCCCGGCGCCCACCGCCTTGGAGAGCTGGAACATCAGGAGATCGACGAACGTGGTGGCGAGGCACACGGCCACGCCCCACGCCGCGCCGCTCTTCGGGGTGGAGATGGCGAGCGGCGCGCCGAACAGCGCGATGATGATGCAGGCGAACGGGACGGACAACTTCAGGGCGCGCTCCACGCGCAGCTTCTTCGTGTCCGAGCCGGAGCGCGCCAGCGCGTCGATATAACGCCCCAGCTCGGCGTAGCGCATCTCGTCGGGCGCCTTGGGCTCGGCGAGCAGGTCGACGGGCGCCTCGCGCAGGTCCCGCGTGGAGAGCCGGTCGAACGTGAACGCCGTCTCGTGGCCCGGGCCGACCAAGTAGTGCACCGATCCCTTGCTGAGGGTCCAGCCGCGCGAGCGTCGCGCCGTGTCGTAGCTCGCCTGCGGCGCCGCGATCACGATCGTGGGGTACTCCGGCCCCGTCCCCTCGCGCTCCATGATCACGTCGCGCATCGCGCGCCGCGCCAGCTCGAGTCCCCCGATCGCGTACACCCAACCCCCGTCCGCCCGGTACACGAAGTTGTTGCGGAACTGGTCGCTGCGAATCTGCTTCTGGCCGAGCAGCTCGGCGCGCCGGCTCGACGTGACCGGCGCCAGCTCCGTGAGCCCGATGTCGACCAGCACGGCGACCAGCGACGCGACGAGCAGCGGCCGGATCACCCGGTGGAACGAGAGCCCCGACGCCTTCGCCGCCGTCAGCTCGGAGTGGCGGTCCAAGCCCCCCACCGTGAACACCACCGCGAACAGTACGGCGACGGGCAGCACCAGCGTGACGGTCTCGGGGAGATAACAGACGTACGACAACGCCAGATGACCTTTCGAGATCCCGCCGTTCATGTACTTCTCGAGGTTGTCAGCCAGATCGATCACGAAGACGAGCAGCGGAAAGCCGAACGTCGCCAGGAAGAACACCTTGGCCCATTCGCGCAGCACGTAGCGATCGAGGGTCGTCATCGTGTGTTGCCCGGCTTGCGGATGCGCCATACCCCGATCGCGCCGACCACGGCGCAGATCAAGTTCGGCAGCCACATCGAGAGGAACGGCGGCACGACGAGGCGGTCTCCGAGATTCTCGCCGGCGATCAGCCCCACGTAGTACACGGTGAATACCGCCACGCTCAAGCCGATCACCAGTCCCACCCCGCCGCGGTAGTAGCGCAGCGCCGCGGGCGCCCCCACCAGCGCGAACACGATGCACGCCGCGGCGATGGCGTACTTCTTCTGGATCTCCACCTCGTACATCGCGGCGCGCTGCTCCGCCGAGCGGCGGCGCTGCTCCTCGCCGGCCGTCACTGCGGGGGTGATGAGGTTCGGCCGGGTCTGTGCCTCGGGGACCGCCGCGGGGGGAGGCACGCGCGCCGGGCCGAACGGGGGGTGCTCGGTGGGGCGTTGCGGTTGGGGGTGGGGGGGACGGGGCCGGGCAGGCGGCGGCGTGGGGGTCTGCGCCGCGGCCGCCTTAGGAACGAGCCACGCCGCCGCCCGCCGCAGCGCGCGACAGTACAGGCCGACCGGCTCCGTGTCGGCCACATAGGGCGACGGCGCGGGGTACACCGGGACGAGGCCGGCGAGCCGCCGCAAGTCGTTCTGCACGGCGACGTCGACGTCCACACCGGCTCGGTCCGCTTCGCGGCGGGCCAGGGCGACCATGCCGCGCATCTCGCAGATCGACATCTCGCGGTCGCTCTTGTAGGTGTCGTGCTCGGTGCGCTCGAGCGTGTTGCCGATCCCTGCGACCCGCATCCGGTTGATCCGGAAGAACGTGCGGTCGATCTGCGTGGGATCGGTGCGATTGACCGCCTGGATGTCGCCATCCTCCAACGTGAGGTACAAATCGCGTCCGCCCGGGGTATATGCCATGCGACCCGAATCGGCGCCGATGATCCGTCGGCGCTCCGCGTCTCCCAGGTCGTAAATCGTCACATCCTTGAGTTTGTTGGAATTGGGGTCGATACGCGCAGCGCGCAGGAAGAACTGCCCGGGCACGACCTCGTTGATGACCTGTTCCTTCAGCGTGAACGACGGCTTCTTACGCTGAATGTCCACCTGTAACGTGCGGAGCCGGTGATTCGAGCGCGGCAGCACCTGATCGTTCCACAGGAACGAGAGCAGCGCGACCACCGCCGCGCCCCCCAGCACCGGGGTGATCACGCGCCCGACGCTCACGCCGCTCGCCTGCAGCGCCGTGATCTCGTTGTCGCCCGCCAGCCGCGTGAACACGTGCAGCACCGCCACCAGCACGGCCATTGGCAGCGTCACCGCGACGATGAACGGGACCGACAGCACGAACACCTCGATGATGACGCCCCACGGGAGCCCCTTGCCGACGAGACTGCCGAACTGTTTGGCGATCTGGTTGAGCAGCATCAGCGAGGTGAGGGCCGCGAGCGCGAAGCCGAGCGGGGCGCAATGCTGTCGCAGCAGGTAGCGGCTGATGGTGCGCACGGTAGGTCGCGCCATTATATTCGGAACTCCAAGTATCTACAAGGGATGCGGCGCCCCACCCTGGTCGGTTTCGTCGCTCTCTCGCTCGTCATACCCCAGGCCTACGCGCAGGATGCGGGTGCTGCCGCCCGTCCCGACTCGGCACATGCGCCGCGCTTGGTCGCCGCATTTCGCTGGGCGCCGCTCGCCGTGCCCCGCCACCCGGCGCTCCTGCTCGGCGCTCGCCTCGGTCCCCGCGCCAGTCCCGCCGTCGTGGCGGCGGCCTGGGAGCGGAGCCTGCGCGCCTCGCTGCCGTCCTTGACGCTGGCCGCTGCGGGGCCGGTCGCGCCGCCAGCGGCCGCCGCCCCGGCCGAGTCGCTCGCGACGCCGGCCTTCGCCGCCCGCCGCCCGATCCGCTTTCTCGGCACGACCGCGGACCTGGGGATGGAGCTCAACGTGCGATTCGAGCTCAAGGCGGACCGCTTTCAAAACCTGAAATGCACGCCGATCGAGCAACAGCAGGCGATCTCGGGGTGCCGGGCCGGCTTCCCCACCATCAGCCCGGTGCCCCAGTACGCGGTCCGCACCGCGGGCGTGGTGGGGCAGCGCCTGCACGTCAACGTCGACTTCGACAGCCAGCGCGAGTTCGACGCCAACAACAATCTCAAGGTCTGGTACGAAGGCCTCGAGGACGACATCCTGAAGCGCGTCGAAGCCGGCAACGTCACGTTTCGTGCGCCGCGCTCCCGCTTCATCAGTGCGGCGATCCCCGCGAACAACTTCGGCGTCCAGGCGGTGGCACAGCTCGGCAATCTCGAGCTGAGCGGAATTTACGCCCAGCAGAAGGGCAACGTCATCAAGAACCGTGTGTACGACGTGGGCGCGACCACGACCCAGCCGCTCGATCGCGTGGCGCGCGACCTGGACTACGAGCAGGGACGGTTCTTCTTCGCCATCGATCCGGCCCTCGTGCCCGGCTATCCGGCTGTGGACATCCTGAGCATCGATCAGCTGGCGCTCCCCGACTCGCTGCGTGTGGGCAGCCTGCGCGTCTACCGCGTGCGGGCCGTGTCCCCGATTTCCGGCTCCAACCAGAACATCGGCGGCGTCAAAGCGGTGGCGTGCGCCCCGGGCGCTCGCGCCGTGGACTGCGGGACGCAGCGCGCCGGCCCGTTTCAGTGGGAGATCCTGCAGGAGGGGAAAGACTACTACGTGGACCCGAGCGGAGCCTGGTTTGGGCTCGCGAGCCGGCTCGACCAGAGCGACTACCTCGCGGTGTCCTACATCCCGGCCGGTCAGCCCACCTGCCGCGAGGGCCGGCGTTGTGTCGGCACGTTCCCCGTCGCCGCCAACCCCGACACGGCCGCCCCGCCCGATACGCTGCGGCTCGTGTACGATCCCAAGCCCGCGGTCACGGCCGCATCCCCGACGTTCCGGTTCGAGATCCGCAGCGCGTACCGCGTCGGCGGCGCCGAGATCACGCGGGAGACGGTGCGGCTCACGCTCACGGTTAACCAGCGCGAGAAGACCCTGACCACCGGGGAGACGTACCTCGCACGGCTCGGCGTGGCGCTGCAATCGGACCCCACGAAGTTCGATCAATACAACCGCGTGTTCCCCCGCACCCGGGACCCCAATCAGGGAGCGCCGCTGCGGGACTACTTCGCGGTGTTCCCGCACCTGAGGCCGTTCGCCGACTCGGCGCGGCTCGCCCCCGCCGAGCGCAACGATTCGCTGTACCGCACGCCGCGACCGTTTCTCGCCACCCAGGGGCCGCCCTCGGTGTTCGCGCTGCGGCTCGAAGCCGACGTGTCGGCCTCGGCCGACCGGAGCCAGCTGTCGCTCAACAGCTTCCAGATCCGCGACGGCAGCGAGCGGATCTACGTGGGCAACCGCCTGCTCACGCGGGACGTCGACTACACGGTCGACTACTCGACGGGCCAGGTCCAGTTCAAGAATGCCGACTCGCTGTTCCAGGGCGGGGCGGCCCAGGTGCGGGCGCAGTTCGAGGAGCGCGCCGCGTTCGCCGTGGCCCCCACGTCGATCTACGGCCTCGCCGCCCGCTACAATCTCGGCGCGCGCGGGGAGGTGAATCTCACCGGCCTGTTCCAGCGGGAGCAAAGCGCGTTCACCCGGCCACCGCTCGGCTTCGAGCCGTCCTCGAGCTTCATCGGCGGCGTCAGCACCGAGCTGCACTTCCAGCCGGACGTCGTGACACGGGCGCTCAACGCCCTGCCGGGGATCCATACCGACACGCCGTCGCTCTTGAACGTCTCGGCGGAGGTCGCGATGTCGCGCCCCAGCCCGAACCAGGCCGGCCAGGCGTACGTGGAGGAGTTCGAGGCGGATGCCGGGCGTTTCCTGTCACTCGCCGAGAACAGCTGGCACTGGGGCAGCATCCCGACGACCGCACGCGGAGTGGAAGCGTACGGCCTCCCCCCCACGGGGTTCGAGCGCACCGCCGCCGCGGCCCTCACCTGGCAAAGCCTGCCGATCGATTTCCGCGGTCGCGCGATCCAGTTCCTGCCCCAGCAGATCGACCCCTCCATCCGCGTCGTGGGACAGGCGCAGTCCGCCGAGCCCGTGCTGTGGCTCAACTTGAAGCCGGACACCGTCCTGGGCACGGCCGACGCGAACACCGGAGCTCCCAACTGGGTCCGCGCGCACGCGGACGGCACGCGGTGGCGCTCGATCACGCAGGTGCTCTCGCCCACGGGGATCGACCTGTCGCGCGTCGAGTACATCGAACTGTGGGTATGGGAGGACCAGCACCGCACGGCGAAAGCGAACCGCACCGCGCTGGTCCTCGATTTCGGCTCGCTGTTCGAAGACGCGCTGGCATGGGCCCCGGAATCCTTCAGCCACGCTGCCGGCGGCGGCGACACCGTGTACTATGGCCAGCGGTTCGTCGGGCTGGGGCGGCTCGACACGGAGCGCGATCCACTCACGCATTCCTGGGACGCGGCGACCAACGACCAGGGCATGCTGTCCGACCGCGCCACGGCCATTTTCGACTCCACCACCGGCGCACTCAAGGACACGCTGCCGCTGTGCAGCGCCACCCAGAACGGCGTGCTGCAGGCCTACGGATTCGGCGACCTGCGCTCCCGCTGCGGGCGGCACAACGGCTTCGTGGATACGGAAGACGCGGACGGCGATTTCCAGCTCGACTCCGTCGCGGGGGTGCGGACGGCGGAGAGCTTCGTGCGCTTCGTGTTCCCGATCGGGGACGAGCGCACCTATGTGCGCGACGGCGCCATGGTCCCGGCCGTCGATGCCCAGGGACGCCCCGACGGCGCGGCGGGGTGGCGGTTGTACCGCATCCCCTTCCGCGCCGACACGATCATGCAGGGCGCGCTGAGCCTGCGGCAGATTCAGAGCCTGCGCCTCACGATCGTCGCGCCACAGACGGCGCCGGCCGGCACGCCCAGCCCGCAGGTGTTCTTCGGACTCGCACGGGTGCGATTGGTGGGCGCGTCCTGGCTCAAGCGCGCCGACACGCCGATCCATGGGATCGCCGGGGATCGCGGCGTCGGGACGGGGGCCGTCGCCGCGTCGGTGGTGAGCACCGAGAACCGTGATCTCGGCTACACGCCGCCCCCCGGCGTGTTCGATCAGGCGGACCGTCGCGACGCGAATCTCCAGCTCGCCTCCACCCAGATCAACGAGCGCTCGCTGCGGCTGCTCGCGACCGGGCTCGAGACCGGCCAGCGCGCCGAAGCGTTCACGCGCTTCACCACCGAGGGCGACAAGAACTTCCTCAAGTACCGGAAGCTGCGCACCTGGGCCCGCGGCCGCGGCCCCGGTTGGGAGGACGGCGACCTGCATTTCTACATCAAGGCGGGAAAGGACCAGAACAACTTCTACCTCTACCACGCGCCCGCGCGCACCAGCTCGTGGGAGCCGGAAGTCGTCGTGGACTTCGATCGCTGGCTCGCGCTGCGGGCGCGGATCGAGCAGGCGTGGCTCAAGGGCGACGCGGCCCGGGTGTACGCCGGATGCCCCGATTCCACGCTCGTGCCGTTCGACTCGGCGTACGTCATGTGCGACGGGCCTTACATCGTTCACGTGCGCGACCCGGCCACCGCGCCGCCCAACCTCGCCGCCGTGCAGGAGATCGCCGCCGGCATGTGGCGGGTGGCCGACAACGTCTTCGTCGATCAGGCCGAGCTGTGGGTGGACGACATCCGGCTGAGCGACGTGGTGCAGGACGTGGGCACCGCGGCGGCGGTCGACGTCACGCTCACCGCCGCGGACGTCGCCGAGGTGGCGGTGAGCGTGTCGCGGCGTGGCGCCCAGTTCCGCCAGCTGGGGGAGGATCCGCGCTACCAGACCGACGGCGCCGCGAGCGTCGCCGGGACGTTGCGGCTGGAGCGGTTTTTCCCCGCCCACTGGGGAATCGCGGCGCCACTCACGGTGCGCTACGCCTCGCTCGCCAGCGCCCCCTTCTACCTGAGCGGCACCGACATCCGCGCGGACGCACTGCAGGGGTTGCGCACGCCGCGCTCGACCGCCACGAGTTATGCGCTGTCGCTCCGCCGCACGGCGCGGTCCACCTCACCTCTGGTGCACCTGCTCGTCGATCCGCTCGCCGTATCCGGCGCCTGGGCGAGCGGGAACACGCGCTCCGACCTGGCGCTCGCCACGGCGTCGAGCTATTCGCTCAATCTCGATTATACGCTGGCACTCGCGCCCCGACGGGCGAGGGGACTGCGCCTCCTGCCCACGGGCGTGCGGTTCCACTCCGGCCTGGCGGACGAGCGCGGCTCGCTCGCGACGTACGCGGTGCCGGTGGCGCGCGATTCGGACGCCGCCATCGTGCCGGCCCAGTCGCGGAGCAAGGTCTGGCGCAACAGCGGGGGTGTCGACCTGGTGCCGCTGCCCAGTGTGCAGCTGCGCGTCGACGCCGCGTCGCTGCGCGACCTGCGCGAGTACGGCGATTCCACGACCATCGGCCGGCTCATGGGCGCGGGACGGCGCTCGTTTCTCGGGCGCAACGTCGGCGTCGAGACCCAGCGCACCATCAGCACCTTCGTCGGTGTGACACCCCAGATCGGCGCGTGGCTGCGGCCGCGGGCGGCGTTGGTGACCGTCTTCTCCTTCAACCGCGATCCGAACGGGCGCGACCCGGTGCGCGACGTGGGAGATACGGCCGGGGCCTTCCACGTCCCTGCCGCGTTCGCCAACTCGCGCCGCGTCGACCTGGGCGTCCAGCTCGACCCCCAGCGCTTCGGCCAGCGGGCGTTCGGCGACTCGGCCGCCCTGACGCGGCTGCTCCGCCGGCTCACCAATATCGACGTCTCGTACAGCCGGGCCCAGGTGTCCACCTACAACCGGTCGCCGTTCCTGCCGTCGTTCGGGTACCAGCTGGCGCTCGGCGGCTTCAGCGGCTTCCGGCAGCAAGGCGGTCTGCTCGCCGGCTCGGCGGCGGACAACTGGAACCTGAACGCGGCCGGGAACGTGGTGCTCCTGTCCGGGATGCGGGCCAGCTTCAATTACCGCGAGACCGAGGGCGTGACCTGGGCGCTGCGCACCGACCAGCAGGTGCCGATCCGCACGAGCAGCCGGGAGTGGCCGTCGGGCACGTTCAGCTGGAGCTTCGCGCCGCCGCGCAGCAGTCTCGGACGCGTCCTCGCGGCGGTGAACGCGCAGCTGGCGTATCGGGCCGCCCGCACGGTGGCGGAGCAGCTCGGTTTCAGCGACGTGGGAGGCGGGGCGGTGACCGAGACGACGGAGCGCACCGTGCGCCCGCTGCTCGCGCTCACGTGGCGGCAGGGCATCTCCACGTCGTTCGACGCCTCGAGCAGCACGAGCGATCGTCTCAGCTCCGGCAACGTGTTCCACACCGAGCGCGACCAGCAGAGCGGCAGCCTCGGTTTCGCCTTCAAGCCACCCGCCGCGATCCTGAAGCTCAAGAACGACGTCCGTACGTCGGCCCGGTACTCGCACGCCGTGAACACCGTCTGCCTGCAGCTGGCCGGCCAGACGACGTGCGTCCCGTACGTGGACAGCCGCCAGACGCAGATGCAGCTTTCCGTGGATACCGACTTACCTCCCACCCTGAGCGCGGGCTTCCAGATGGCATACCTGGTGAACGAGGAACGGCAGGCCAACCGCAAGACGTCGCAGCTCGTGATCACGGCGTTCGTCGAGCTGCACACGAGCGTCGGGCGCATCCAATGAGCGTGCCTCCGCGCACCTCCACCACCCTTCAAAACCTCCACCGCCTGCTGCCGGTGCTCCTCATCGCCTGCCAGGCGCGGGGCAACACCAACCGGCCCCGCGAGTTCGACGGCACCCATGCGTTCTCGTACGTGGAGCACCAGATGCAGTTCGGGCCGCGCATCCCGAGCACCCCGGCACACGAGCGCTGCGGGGACTGGATCCTCGCCCAACTGCGCAGTCGCGCCGACTCCGTCGCCGTGCAGGCGTTCACTCACGTCACCCGCCACGGCGACACGTTGCACCTGCGCAACTTCCTCGCGCGGTTCCGTCCTGCGGCCGCGGAGCGGGTGCTGTTCCTCGCGCACTGGGACACGCGCCCCCACGCTGACCAGAGCCCGAACCTGGGGCAACAGCGGCTTCCGGTCCCGGGCGCCAACGACGGCGCCTCGGGTGTCGCGGTGCTGCTCGGCGTCGCCGACGCGCTCAAAGCCAAGCCTCCCGCAGTAGGCGTGGACCTGTTGTTCGTCGACGGGGAGGACTACGGGGACTTCTCCAAGGACACGGACGACGTGCTCATCGGCTCGCGCTACTTCGCGGCCCACCAGCCCCTCGGGTACCCACCGCTCTTCGCGGTCCTGTTCGACATGGTGGGAGACAAGGACCTGCGGATCGGCTACGAAGGAAACTCCCAGGCGTTCGCCCCGGAGGTCGTCGACCGCGTGTGGCGCACGGCGTACGACCTTGGATACGGGGGCTATTTCGTCCCGCAGGTCGAGAGCACCCTGATCGACGATCACGTGGCGCTGCAGAAAGCGGGCATTCATGCTATCGACGTCGTCGACTTTACGTACCCCTACTGGCACACGACCGAGGATACGATCGACAAGGTGAGCGCGGCGTCGCTGCAGATCGTCGGGGATGTGGCGGTGGCGTTGGTGCGGTAGGCTCGATACGGCGTTGCCGGGTGACGCGTTGCCCGTTACCGGTCATTCCCGACGAACCACCGGCAACGCCTCGTCGGGAACGCCTCATCCGGCAACGCATTATTCCGGCGCCCCGCGCATAGAACGGGTACCGTCCTTCGGGGGGCGAGGCGTTAGCGTGCAGCATGGACGACCGCCACGCTGCACTCCTGCTCGCCGGTCTCGCGTTGGCCGGCGCCGGGGTGCGTTATGCGCTCGCCCCTGCCGCGGCGCCGGGCGACGTGCGGCTCGCCGCGACCGACACGCCGCCGCCCCGTCATTTGCGGGAAACCGCGCGCACGGCTGCGCGCCTCGCCCGCCCGCTGCTCCCGGGCGAGCGCATCGACCTCGATCGCGCCGACGTGACGGAGATCACGCGACTGCCCCGCGTCGGCCCCGCGCTGGCGCAGCGGATCGTCGCATGGCGTGACCAACACGGCCCGTTTGGCAGCCTGGCGCGGTTTGACAGCGTGCCCGGCGTCGGCCCGCGGCTTGTGGAATCCCTGCGTCCTTACGTGAAGTTTTCGGGTCAAATACCGCCGCCGCCTTGACCACCCCAGCGCCGATTCCTATGTTAGCTGGTTCATTTCCAACGAGTTGCATACGGCGACCGCAGCAGCCACCAGCGACAAGCTCGGCGAACTCCTCCTCCGCGACGGGCTGATCACCCTGGATCAGCTGAAAAAGGCATTGCTGGAGCAGAAGAATACCGGGATGCGTCTGGGGTACACCCTGGTCAAGCTGGGCTTCATCGAGGAGACCGAGATCTCCAAGATGCTGGCCCGGCAGTACCGTATGCCGGCCGTCGACCTGTCGCGATTCGAGGTCGATCCCAAGATCATCAAGCTGATTCCGCCGGACATCGCCGTGAAGCACACGGTGCTGCCGCTCAAACGGGAAGGGCGGACGCTCACCGTCGCCATCGCGGACCCCAACAACGTCACGGCGATCGAGGACATCAAGTTCGTCACGCGGTGCGACGTGTTCCCCGTGATCGCGGGCGAGTACACGCTCCGCAACGCGATCGAGCGCTACTACCAGCAGTCGGACGCGCAGCTCCAGACGCTCCTCAAGGACATCGAGGCCGCCGAAGACCTCGAAGTGGTCGAAGACTCGGTCGATGAGGACGTCAAGGCGCAGGACCTGGCGGACGACGCGCCGGTCGTGAAGCTGATCAACGGACTGCTCACGGATGCCGTGAAGCGGGGCGCGTCGGACATCCATATCGAGCCGTTCGAGCACGAGCTGCGGGTGCGCTACCGCGTGGACGGCGCTCTGCACGAGGTGATGAAGCCGCCGATCAAAATGCGGGCGGCGCTCACCTCGCGCGTGAAGATCATGGCGCAGTTGAACATCGCCGAGCGGCGCGTGCCGCAGGACGGGCGCATCAAGCTCAAGATGGGGAGCAAGGTCATCGACTTCCGTGTGTCGACCCTCCCGGTGCTGTTCGGCGAAAAGATCGTGCTGCGTATTCTCGACAAGGGCAACCTGACGCTCGACCTCACCAAGTTCGGGTTCGAGCCGAAGGCCGAGCAGGACCTGATGCGGGCGATCCTGAACCCGTACGGGATGGTCCTGGTGACGGGGCCCACGGGGTCGGGCAAGACGACCACGCTCTACTCGGCGCTGTCACGCATCAACCAGATCGACGTGAACATTCTGACCGCCGAGGACCCGGTCGAGTACAACCTGATGGGCATCAACCAGGTACTCGTCCGCAACGAAGTGGGGATGACGTTCGCGGCCGCCCTCAAGGCGTTCCTGCGCCAGGACCCGAACATCATCATGGTGGGGGAGATCCGCGACCTGGAGACGGGGTCGATCGCCATCAAGGCGGCGCTCACCGGCCACCTGGTGCTCTCCACGCTGCACACCAACGATGCCCCGTCGACCGTGACGCGTATGGTCGACATGGGGATCGAGCCGTTCAACGTGGCGAGCGCGGTGAACCTGATCGTGGCGCAACGGCTGGTGCGGCGCATCTGCAAGGACTGCAAGCAGGAGCACAAGTACAACGAGGCAGAGCTGAAGGCCCTGGGTATCCCGTCGGCGGAAGCGGCGAAGCTCACGTTCTACAAAGGCGCGGGCTGCGACAACTGCGGCGGTACCGGGTACAAGGGGCGGCAGGGACTGTACGAGGTGATGGCTCTGTCGAGCGCGCTCAGGCGCATGGTGCTGAAGGGTGGCTCGACCGAGGAGCTGCGGGAGGAGGCGGTGAAGGAGGGGATGCTCACGCTGCGCTCCGACGGCATGGTGAAGGTGAAGCGCGGGATCACTACCCTGGAGGAAGTCGTGAAAGAGACGGCGGCATGACGGCGGGGGCGCCCCAGGGCGTGAACCTCCGCTCGTTGCTCGAGGAGATGATCGAGCGAGACGCGTCGGACCTCCACATCGTGGCGGGCGAGCGCCCCAAGCTGCGGGTGGACGGGGACATCGTCGACTCGTCCGTGGAGCACGTGCTGACCCCCAAGGACACGCTGTCGATCGCGTACTCGGTGCTCACGGAGAACCAGAAGAAGCGGTTCGAGACCGAAAGCGAGCTCGATTTCTCCTTCGGGATTCAGAATCTGGCGCGGTTCCGCGGCAACTGCTTCAAGCAGCGCGGCTGCGTGTCGCTTGTCATCCGGCAGATTCCCTTCAACGTGCGCACGTTCGAGGATCTGGGGCTGCCCGGGGTCGTGGCGAAGCTCGCCGAGAAGCCTCGCGGGTTGGTACTGGTGACCGGACCGACCGGCTCGGGGAAGAGCACCACGCTCGCGGCGATGATCGACAAGATCAACAAGGAGCTGAAGGGGCACATCATCACGGTGGAAGACCCGATCGAGTTCATCCACCGGCACCAGGCCTGCATCGTGAACCAGCGTGAAATCGGGACGGATACCAACAGCTTCGCGGCCGCGCTCAAGTACGCGCTGCGGCAGGATCCCGACGTGGTGCTGATCGGCGAAATGCGCGACCTCGAAACCATCGCGGCCGCGCTGACGATCGCCGAGACGGGCCACCTCGCCTTCGCCACGCTGCACACCAACTCGGCGATGGAGAGCATCAACCGCATCATCGACGTGTTCCCGTCGCACCAGCAGGCGCAGGTCCGTGCCCAGCTGTCGTTCGTGCTGGAGGGCGTGATCACGCAGACGCTGCTGCAGAAGGTCAAGGGCCGCGGCCGCGTGATGGCCGCCGAGATTCTGATCATGACCCCCGCGGTCCGGGCGCTGATCCGCGACGCGAAGATCGAACAGATCCCGTCGATGATGCAGGCGGGCAAGAAGTACGGGATGCAGACGCTGAACGACGCCCTCTACCAGCTCTACCTGGGTCGCGAGGTTGCCAAGGACGAGTGCCTCCGCGTCTCGGCGAACCCGAACGAGTTCCTGCGGATGATTGGCGAGCCGCCGCAGGACGAGCGCGAGCCCGCCGCCGGCCAGCCCCAGGCCGCCCAGGCCAAGGTCGCGGCCCGCCGCTAGGGGCCACCCCGGAGGGAGTGAGCCATGACGGTCTTCCAGTACACCGCGCGCACGCTCAAGGGCGATCTCGTCAACGACAAGATCGACCTGCCGAGCCGTGACGACGTCATCGCCCACCTGCGGAAGAACCGCATGGTGGTGGTGCAGGTGCGGGCCGCGCCGCGCGAGTTCAAGCTCAACTTCAAGTTCGGCGGCGGCGTCAAGACGCGCGACATCGTCGTGATGACGCGGCAGTTCGCCACGATGATCAACGCCGGGTTGCCGCTCGTGCAGGCACTCGACATCCTGGCGCAACAGACCGAGAACAAGATCCTCGCCGACGTCACCCGTCAGGTCGTGTACGACGTCGAGAGCGGGCACACCCTGGCCGACGCGCTGCGCAAGCACCCCCGCGCGTTCAGCGACCTCTACGTCAACATGGTGGCCGCGGGCGAGGCGGGCGGTATCCTCGATACCATCCTCGTGCGCCTCGCCCAGTTCCTCGAGAAGAACGACGCCATCGTCCGCAAGGTGAAGGGTGCGATGGTCTACCCGGCGGTGATCATATCGGTCGCGGTCATCGCGATCTCGGTGCTGCTCATCTTTGTGATCCCCACCTTCCAGAACATGTTCGCCTCGGTGAACATGGAGCTGCCGCTCCCGACCCGCATCGTGATCGGCATGAGCAACCTGCTCAAGAACTACTGGTGGGCGATCATTGGTGCCATCGGCGCGGGCGTGTTCGGCCTCACGCGCTACTACAAGACGGCACCCGGCCGGCTGCAGATCGACCGCGTGCTGCTGCGCCTGCCGGTGCTGGGCGACGTGCTGCGCAAGTCGGCGGTGTCGCGGTTCACCCGCACCCTCGGGACGTTGATCTCATCGGGCGTGTCGATCCTGGACGGCCTCGAGATCACGGCCCGCACGGCGGGCAACATGGTGATCCACAACGCGGTGATGGAATCGCGCGCCTCGATCGCCGGCGGCGAGACGATCGCCCAGCCGCTCGCCAAGTCCAAGGTGTTCCCCCCGATGGTGATCTCCATGATCGCGGTCGGCGAGCAGACCGGTGGTATGGACGAGATGCTCTCGAAAATCGCAGACTTCTACGACGACGAGGTGGACGCCGCCGTCAGCACGCTGCTCTCCCTCATGGAGCCCATCATGATCGTCGTGCTCGGCGTCGTCGTCGGCGGCATGGTCGTGGCCATGTACCTGCCGATCTTCGACATGGTGAACGCGGTGCAATAGGACCGGAACAAGCCGGGAAAAGGCCGGGGAGGGGCGAAGGGCGCCCTCAGGGTGCGGGAGCCGGCGGCACCGTTGGATCCGTGAGGTTCGCGAACGACGGCAGCTCCATCCACTGGCGGGGGAAGCGCGGCAGGAATCTCACGTGGCGGTTGACCACCGCCTGCACTCGCCGCCACCAGCACACGATCGGCCGCGACGTCCGACCCACGCTCACCACGGCGAAGGGGATCGAATCCGCCACCACCGTCCGCAGGTCGGGCTGGCTGAGCGAGCACAGGTCTTCCGGCGTTTTCACGCCGAAACTCGAATCGGGGCCGGTCCACGGATGGTTGTGCCACACCGCGAGCGTCGCCGGCGCGCACGGCTGGGGCTCCACGGCGTCCACGGTGGACCGTAACAAGTCCGGCATCACGAACTCCCGCACCACGGCCGTATCCCCCGACACGCTCCCCTGCAGGCACAACACCACTTCCCGGTCGAGCCCCGCGGCGAGCACGCTGAGCCGGCGGAACAGTGACGGCGCGAGGACGAGCCGCTTCAAGGGCTGCGAATTGAGAACCGCCGAGTCGATGGGGGTGAGCGGCGCCTGGGCGGCAGCCGGCTGCGCGCCCAGCGCGAGTCCGAGAACGGCTGCCGCGAAGCGATGCCGCATGAGCCAACAATAGTCGCCAGCCGATGCCGGCGCCCCCCGCCGCGCTCCGCTCTTGCACTTTGCGACACTGCTTCCAATACTTAGCGTCCATGCCGCCACCCGACCACCCCGTCGCCCGTCTCCATAACACAATGTCGGTATTGTGCTTACACGGCTTCCGGCTTGCGGCTGACGGCGCCGCCTCCGGGAGTGCCACGTGAAGTGGCTGGGCCGCAGATCCTCGGGGTCGGCGATCCCCACCCCTCAGAGCCTGTTGCGGTCGGTGTACGTGGGCCGGCTGTGCGTCGCCATCGCCATCTACCTGAGCGCCGCACTCAAGTTCAACGTCGCCGCCCCGCTCGACCTGCTCGTCACCTCGTTCCTCCTGGTGGCGACGGTGGTGGTCACCATTGCCTCGTACTGGCACACCCACATCCGGGGACGCTTGCCGGGACGCACTTTCCTGTACGCCCAGGCGCTGTACGACGTCGCGCTGATCACCGCGGTCGTGCACGTCACGGGCGGTCCCCAGAGCGACCTGACGCCGCTATACGTGCCGCTGATCGCGGTGACGGCGGTGCTGATGCCTCCGGCGAGCACCGCGCTGATCACCGCCCTCGTCGGTATCGTGTACTTCGCCGACGTGTTCTTCGGTCATCGCACGCCGATGACGGCACAGGTAGGCTTGCAGCTCGCGGTCTTCGTGGCGGTTGCGGCCGTGACGGCGTATTTCGCGAGCCGGGTCTCCGTGATGGGGGCCGAGCGGGAGGCGCTCGCGGGCGAGCTGCGTCAGGCCCGGCTCGAGGCGGCCGACGTACTGCGCAACATCCCCACCGGCATCGTCACCGTGGATGCGGACGGCCAGCTGCTGTACTGCAACCCGGCGGCGGAGCAGATCCTGGGGTTCAAGGAGCGGCAGTGGCGCGGCCGCTCGGTCATGCCCGAGTTTGCGCGCATCGCGCCCGAGTTCTGGGCGGCGATCACCGCGACGGCGCGCCGCGGCGTCCGGGCCATGCGGGTGGAAGCCACGGTGCGGCGGCCGGACCGCACCTTTCCCATCGGCGTGACGACGACGACGCTCGAGGTCGAGACCGGCGGCACGCCACGGGTGACCGCGATCTTCACCGACATCTCCGACTCCAAGCGGCTCGAGGAGCTGCACCTGCGCGCCGAGCGCCTCGAGGCGGTGGCGGAGCTGTCGGCGAGCCTGGCGCACGAGATCAAGAATCCGCTCGCGTCGATCCGGTCTTCGGTGGAGCAGCTCGGCCGCGCGAAGCGGGCCAATCCCGACGAGAAATTCCTGACCGGGCTGGTGGTGCGCGAGAGCGACCGTCTCTCGCGTCTCCTGTCCGAGTTTCTCGACTTCTCCCGCGTGCGCGCCACCGAGTGCCGGCCGCTCGACCTGCACGCGGTGGCTGCGGCGGCGATCCGGCTGGTGCGCGAGCACTCCGACTGTCCCGACGACGCCGTGATCGATCTCGCGGGCGGGAGCACGGCGATGGAAGGAGATGAAGACTTGCTCCATCGGGTGGTCTCGAACCTGGTGCTGAATGCCGTGCAGGCCGCCGGCAAGGGGGCCCGCGTGACGGTCCGCACCGGGCGGCCGGCCCCGCACGAGCTGCCCCGCGGCGCGGGGATCGAGAACCCCGTGGCCCTCGCCGTGAGCGACAATGGGCCGGGCATCCCCGAGAATCTGCGGGCGCGCCTGTTCGACCCGTTTGTGACGGGTCGCGTCGGGGGCACCGGCCTGGGGCTCGCGATCGTGCAGCGCGCCGTGGAGGCGCATCGCGGGCTCGTGCTGGTGGATTCGACCGAAGGGAAGGGAACGACGTTCACCGTGTATTTCCCCGCCGACCGGCGGAAAGAGGAAGCCGCATGACGCAGCAGCCATCCATTCTCGTAGTCGACGACGAGCTGGGCATCCTGGACGTGCTCCGTATCCTCCTGAAGGGTGAGGGGTTCGACGTGGCCACCGCCCAGGGAGGCAAGGCGGGCCTCGAGGCGCTCAAGGCCTCGGCCCCCGACATCGTGCTCACCGACATCAAGATGCCGGGCGTGAGCGGCACCGACATCCTCGCCGCCGTGCGCGAGCAGGACCCCGAAACGCCGGTCATCCTGATGACCGCGCAGGCGTCGCTCCAGAGCGCGATCCAGGCGGTGAACCAGGGCGCCTTCTACTACATCCAAAAGCCGTTCTCCAACGACGACCTGGTCGCGATCTGCCGGCGGGCGGCGGAGCAACGCCTCCTCAAGGCCGAGAACAAGCAGCTCAAGCAGGAGATCCGTCGCCGCGAGCGCTCGGGGCTCGTGAAGCCGCTCGGCAAGTCGCGCCCGTTCCTGGACGTGCTGAAGCTCGCCGAGCAGGTGGCGCCCACCGAGAGCACCGTGCTCATTCGGGGGGAGTCGGGGACCGGGAAGGAAATCATCGCCCGCTACATCCACGAGCTGTCGGGGCGGACCGAAGGGGCGTTCCTGTCGCTGAACTGCGGGGCGTTGCCGGAGAGCCTGCTCGAGTCAGAGCTGTTCGGTCATGTGAAAGGCTCGTTCACCGGGGCGGTGCGCGACAAGCAGGGCCTGTTCGCCGCGGCGCGGGGCGGGACGTTCTTCCTGGACGAGATCGGCGAAATGTCGCCGGCGACGCAGGTCAAGCTGCTGCGCGTGCTCCAGGAGCGTGAGGCGATTCCCGTAGGTGGCACCGAGGCCATCCCGGTGGACGTGCGGGTCGTGGCCGCCACCAACCGCGACCTGGAGGACGACATCAAGCGCGGCCGGTTCCGCAGCGATCTGTACTACCGCCTCAACGTCATCGCGATCGAGCTGCCGCCGCTGCGAGACCGGCGGGAGGACATCCCGATCTTCGTGAAGGCGTTCCTCGAGCGCATCGCGCAGGAGCACGGCCTCGAACCCAAGCAGCTTGCGCCCCCGGCCCAGGAAGTCATCATGGCGTACGACTGGCCGGGCAACGTGCGCGAGCTGGAGAACGCCCTCGAGCGGGCGGCAGTGCTCACCAAGGGGGAGACGATCGAGCTCGCGACCCTGCCCGAGAAGCTCTCCGAGCGTCGCGCCGAGCCGCTCGTGTCCGAGCGGGTCCATCCCAACCCCACGCTCGACGTGATCGAGCGCGCGTACATCACCTGGGTGCTCGAGAGCGAAGGGGGCAACAAAACCCGCGCGGCCGAAGTGCTCGGCATCGATCCCTCCACGCTATACCGCAAGCTGAGCCGGTACGACGGAGAGCTGGTCGAGGAGTGAGACTCAGCGTCCTGATCCCCGTCTACAACGAAGCGGCCACCGTCGGGCAGGTGGTGGACCGGCTGCGCGGTGTCCCGCTCGAGCTGGAGCTCATCGCCGTCGACGACGCCTCCACCGACGGCTCGGGCACGGTGCTCGACGACCTGGAGCGGGCCGGACACGTCCGACACGTCGTGCGCCATCCCAACAACCGTGGCAAGGGTGCCGCCATCCGCTCCGGCATCGCGCGCGCGACGGGCGACGTGGTGGTGGTGCAGGACGCCGACCTGGAATACGACCCCGCCGAGCTGCCGCTCTTGCTCCGGCCGATCGTCGACGGCCGGGCCGACGCGGTGTTCGGCTCGCGCTTCCTCGGTGGCCCGCACCGCGTGCTGTACTACTGGCACTCGGTCGGCAACCGGCTCCTTACGCTGTTGTCCAACATGCTCACCGACTTGAACCTCACCGACATGGAGACGTGCTACAAGCTGGTGCGCGCGGACCTGCTGCGACGGCTGCCGCTCACGGCGGAGCGCTTCGGCATCGAAGTGGAGCTCACGGCCCGGCTGGCGCAGGCGGGCGCGCGCATCTGGGAGATCCCGATTTCCTACAGCGGGCGCACCTACGCAGAGGGCAAGAAGATCACGTGGCGGGACGGCATGGCGGCCCTGGGCCACATCCTGCGCTACAACCTCCTTCCACCGGGGGGCGGTTGGCGCAGCCGCTAGCCGCCTTCACTCCCCGCCGCGCCGGCCTGGTCGTGGCCGCGCTCGCGGCCGCGGCGGGAGCGCTCACGCTGAACCACGACCTGGTCGGGGTCTTCTACGACGACGGTCTGTACGCCGGCATCGCTGTCGCGCTGGCGCACGGCCTCGGCTACGTCCATCCCCATCTGCCGGGCGCCCCGGCCGTGGTGCACTATCCGCCCCTCTACCCGCTGTTCCTGACGCCCCTGTTCGGGGCCTTCTCGCTGCCCGTGGCCGCGTACCTCGCGAAGCTCGCGAATCTGGCGCTCGCCGCCCTGGGGGCCGGGCTCATCGCGTGGCACGCGACGCGGGCCCGCCTGCTGGGGGACCAGGTGCCCGCGTGGCTCGCCCCTGTGGTCGTCGCCGCTGCCGCGATCGCGATCCCCGTGCTCGCGGTGCAAGCCGTGCTGTTCTCCGAGCCCCTGTTCGGCGTGTTGCTCGCGACGGCGGTGATCTTCGGGGACGCCGCGCCGCCCCGGTTGTCGCCCGCCGCCGGGGCGGCGCTCGCGGGAGCCGCCGCGGCGCTCGCGCTCCTGACCCGATCCATCGGCATCGCGGCGGGGGCGGGGATCGTGGTCTTCCTGCTCGCCACTCGCCGCGCGCCCCGACAGGTCGCGCTCGCCGCCGCCACGCCCGTCGCCCTCGCTGCCCTGGGGTGGGGGCTGTGGCTGCTGCGTCACCGCGGCGGGATCGACCCCGCGCTGGCGCTGAACTACGGCAGCTACTTCGAGACCGTGCGACAGGCGGGCCTCGGCGTGTTCTGGCCGGCCACCCGGGACCTGTTGCGCCCCCTCGGAGACTTGACCTTGGGCCTCGTGGCGTGGCCCGCGCTCTATTACGCGTTCGCCGCCGCCGCGATCGCGGTCGGCGGCTACGGCGTCTACCTCCTGCTCCGTCGCTCGAGCATCGGCTGGACCCTCGTGTTCTACTTCCTGATCCTGGCCGTGTGGCCCTTCCCGTCCGATCGCTTCCTCTGGGCCGTGCTGCCGTGGCTCGGTCTCGTGTGGACCGCCGGAGCGGCCGCGCTGTGGCGTCGCGAGCGGCTCCGTCTCGCGGTGTTCGTGCTCGCCGCCGTGCTGCTGGCGGGCTACGGGGTGGTCGAAGCGCGCGGTTTCGCCGGACGCTGGTGGGGGACCACAGCGCACCGGATCTCCGCCAACTTCGGGGAGCTGCTCCCCTGGCTCGCGACGCTGCCGACCGGGGCGGTGCTCGCCACCGACGACGAGGCGCTCGTATGGCTGTACACGGGGCGCCCCAGCGTGCCGCTCTACGTTTATGGCTACCACGGGCGCAGCGAAACCCGACCCTCCCCCGCCGAGCACCGCGCCTACCTCGAGCGTCAAGGCGTCACCCATATCGTGCTGAGTGGCTTCGGGGGCGGGTCTGACGTCGAGCTCGATTCGCTGCTTGGGGCCTTTCCCGGATGGCTCAGCGTGATTCACCGCTGGTCGGGGGGGCGCGCCGTGTTGCGTGTGAGCCGTTGAGCGTGCCAGATGCCTTGCAAAACGCGTGATTGTCGACCGACCGGCGCCGCCCTGATCCAGCGCCGTTTTGTGACTCAACTCATTCATGGTCAGCGTGTTGCGACGCGAGACCCATGCAAGGCACGCCGATTGCTTAGAAGAACACCGGCAGAACATCCATAGGCTCACGCAACGCGTTGATATCGGGACCTCCGAAGGGGGATGTGGAGATGAACCGCAAGGGTTTTACGCTCATTGAGCTGTTGATCGTGGTCGTGATCATCGGCATTTTGGCCGCGATCGCGATTCCGAAGTTTGCTAACACGAAGGAAAAGGCGTACCTCGCCTCGATGAAGTCGGACCTTCGCAACCTGGTGACGGCGGAAGAGGCGTACTTCGCCGACTCCGTCAAGTATTCGGCGACGATCGGCGCGGGTGGCGTGATATTCACCCAGTCGACCGGCAACACGGCGCCGACCGTCGCTTTGACGGCGGACGGTTGGACGGCAAACATCACCAACGTCAACACGACGAAGACCTGCTCGATTTACATCGGGTCGACGGCGCTGGCCCCGGCCAACAAAGAGGGCGAGCCGAAGTGCCAGTAAGCTTTCTGGCTTGACGCGCAAACGTGGAAAACGAAGGGCGGCGATGACCTCGCCGCCCTTCGTGTATTTGGCGAGAGAGTTGCAAAACGCCGCATTGTCGATGCCGGGCCGAGCGCGGCCCATGCTTGTAAGTGTTTGTACTTTAATGACTTGCCGTTGTCGGCATGCGCCTTGCCTTAGTGACCACCGGTGTGATGTACCTCGATAAAAAATTCCATAGGGAGATGTGCAGATGAACCGCAAGGGTTTTACACTCATTGAGCTGTTGATCGTGGTCGTGATCATCGGCATTTTGGCCGCGATCGCGATTCCGAAGTTCGCTAACACGAAGGAAAAGGCGTACCTCGCCTCGATGAAGTCGGACCTTCGCAACCTGGTGACGGCGGAAGAGGCGTACTTCGCCGACTCCGTCAAGTATTCGGCGGCGATCGGCGCGGGTGGCGTGACGTTCACCCAGTCGACCGGCAACACGGTGCCGACCATTACTCTGTCGGCAGACGGTTGGACGGCGAACATCAAGAACGTCAACACGACGAAGACCTGCTCGATTTACATCGGGTCGACGGCGCTGGCGCCGGCCAACAAAGAAGGCGAGCCGAAGTGCCAGTAAGCCTTCGGGCTTGAAGTCATACACCGAGCGGCGGGGACTTCCCCGCCGCTCGTTTTTCTTGCCTATTCGAGCCCCCATGCGCACCAAACCGGCCCTCCGGACGGAGCTGCTCTTCTACTTGTCGTTCTTCGCCGCCGCGGCCCTGTTGGTGGGTGTGGCGACGACGGTCGTGGTCACGAGCGTCGTGCCCCGTCAGGAATTCTGGATGGTGATGGTCCTGGTAGCGCTCGAGGTCGGCATCTTCCTCGTGTTCGGCCGCCACCTCGTCACGCGCCTCGTGCTGCAACCGCTCGAGCGCCTCATGGCGACGGCGGACGCCGTGGCTGACGGGGAGCTCAATGCCCGAGCGCCCGACGCCGAGACCCGGGACTTCGCGACCCTGGCGGAGCGCTTGAACCGGATGACCGACCACCTGCTCGACGCCCAAAGCCAGCTGGTCCGCTCGGAGAAGCTCGCGAGCGTGGGGCGGCTCGCCGCCGGAATCGCACACGAGGTCGGGAATCCGTTGGGCGCGGCCGGCACCTATGTGGAGGTCTTACGCCGCCGCGGGGCAGAGCCCGAGGTGATCCGCGGGCTCTCCCGGGAGCTGGACCGGATCGACCACATCATCCGGAGCCTGCTCGACTACGCCCGTCCCCAGGAGGAAGCGCTCGATCTGGTGCAGCCGGACGAGATCGTGCGCGGGGCCTTCGCGCTGCTCGGGGCGCAGGGCGCCCTGAAGGCCGTCCAGGCCACGCTCGACGTGGGGGGCGGCGTGCCACGCGTCCGGGCGCACGCCCACCTGCTCGAGCAGGCGCTCGTGAACCTCGTGCTCAATGCCGTGGATGCCGCGCCCGGCGCCGCCGTCGTGGTCGGGACGCGTCGCTGGGCGTACGACCCGGGCCGGGCGGCCCCGCGACGCGACAACGACCCGGGTCTCTCATCGTTCCTGCGCCAGCCGGCGCGCCGGCCGGCGCGGGTCGAGTTCAGCGCCGGCGCTCCAGGCGCCCTCGTCTTCGTGGCGGACGCCGGGCCAGGGGTGCGGCCGCAGGATCGTGAGAAGATCTTCGAGCCGTTCTTTACGACGAAAGCGCCGGGTCGCGGCACGGGGCTTGGCCTCGCGATCGTGGCCCGCGCCGTTCACGAGATGGGCGGGGTCGTGTGGGTCGACACGGCCCGCGAGGGGGGAGCGGCGTTCAAAATGTTCTTCCCGGAAGCGACCGCATGAGCCGGGTCCTGATCGTCGACGACGAGCCCGGCCTGCGCCAGTCGCTCGGCCTGCTGCTCGCCGACGCGGGTTACGAGGTCGCGGCCGAGAGCGACGGCAAGCGCGCCCTGGAGCGCGCCCTAGCCGAGCCGTTCGACTTGATCCTGAGCGACGTACGCATGCCGGAAATGGACGGCCTCGCCTTCCTGCGGGCGTATCGCGGCCGCGGGGGCGAGGCCCTCGTCATCATGATGAGTGCCTACGGGGGAGAAGAAGCCGCGCTCGCCGCCATGAAGGAGGGCGCGTACGACTACATCCCCAAACCGTTCCGCCCCGATGAGGTGGTGCTCACGCTGCGCAAGGCGGAGGAGCGCGAACAGCTTGGGCGCACCATCGCGACACTAAAGGCACAGCTCGACACCACTCCCAGCGCCCGGGCGGTCGTGGCCGCGAGTCCCGCGATGCAGGACGCCTTGGAGCTCGTGGCGCGCGTGGCGGAGCACCGGACGACCGTCCTCATCACTGGTGAGAGCGGGACCGGCAAGGAAGTCATCGCGCAGGCGATTCATCGGGCGAGCCCCCGCGTGGCGGCCCCGTTCGTCGCCATCAACTGCGCCGCGATCCCTGAGAGCCTGCTCGAGTCGGAGTTGTTCGGGCATGTCCGTGGAGCGTTCACGGGAGCCACCGGGGACAAGGCGGGCCTGTTCGAGCAGGCAGGTGGCGGCACGCTGCTGCTGGACGAGATCGGAGAGCTGCCCCTGCCGCTGCAATCCAAGCTGTTGCGGGTGCTGCAGGAAGGAGAGATCCGACGGGTGGGCGACCAGCGGACGCGCCGGGTGGACGTGCGACTGCTCGCGGCCACGGCCCGCGATCTCGAGGCAGAGGTGGCGGCGGGCCGCTTCCGCCAGGACCTGTACTACCGCCTCAACGTGGTCACGATCCATCTGCCGCCGCTGGCCGAGCGGCGTGCCGACATCGGGCCGCTGGCGCGCCACTTTGTCGCCCGGCTCGCTGGTCGCCTCGGCCGTCCCGTGACATTGAGCGACGCCACCGTGGCCTGGCTGGAAGCCCAAAGCTGGCCGGGCAACGTGCGCGAGCTCGAGCACGCCATCGAGCGCGCGGCCGTGCTGTCGGATCGGGACCTGCTGGAGCCGGCGGATTTCCGGAAGGAACCGCTCGCCGCTCCCCGCTCCTCCCTGGAGCCGGGAGCGGGGAGCGGCACGCTCCGGAGCGCGGTCGAAGCCGCCGAGCGCCAGGCGATCCTCGCCGCGCTCCAGGCTGCGGGCGGCAACCGCCGGGCGGCGGCGCAGCAGCTGGGCGTCAGCCTGCGGACGCTGTTCTACAAGATCGACCGCTACCGTCTGGAGTAGTGCAATAGTTTGCACTCGCGCAGGATTTTGCACTACCAATCTAGCCCATCCCAATAGTACAACATGTTGTCGTAAAATGACTTGCCGTCAGGCACGCAATATGTACTAGACTGGCTTGGACTGGAGGGATCGGCATGCGGCGGGACGGTTTCACACTTATCGAGATGATCATCGTGGTCGTCATGATCGGGGTGATCGCAGTGATCGGATTTCCCAAGATCCGCCGCGCGCTCGACCAGACCAACGTGCGCTCGACGCGCGTCTTCCTGAGCACGGCGGTGGCGACGGCGCGGGCGGCGGCGGTGCAGCGCGGCTGCCGCACGGCGGTGCACTTCGCGAACGGGAGCGGCACCGTGTGGGTCACCGCCTGCTCGCGGGCCAACCCGGCGCTCATCGACACTATCGGCGGGGTCGCGAACCTGGCGTCGCGCTACAACGTGACGCTTGCCGCGACCAACGATTCGATTCAGTTCGACCCGCGCGGGCTGAGCATGGCCAACGCGACGACGACGGTGCGGATCACGGGAGCCACGTCCTACGGCACGGACTCGGTGCTCGTCAACCAGCTTGGCAGGGTGGTGCGGTAATGAAACGAGAACAGGGGTTCACGCTCGTCGAGGTGATCATCGCGATCATGGTGCTCACGGTCGGGTTGCTGGTGCTGGTGAACAGCTCGGCGCTGGTGACGCGGATGATCGCGCAGGGACAGCGCTCGGCGGTCGCGGCGACCGACGCGGCGCGCATCCTCGACAGCCTGCGGGCCGTCGCCTGCACGGCGCGGAACGCCGGCTCGGCGGTGGTGTGGCGGGGCGCCGTGCCGGTGGATTCGCTCAACTGGAGCTACACGGCCGACCCCGCGGCGACCAATCACTGGCGCCTGGTCCTGTCGTCCAAATACCAGACGCGGCAGAGCCAATGGCGCCGCGACAGCATGGAGACCTACATCTCATGTCTCATCTAGCGCGTCGTGGTTTCACCATGATCGAGCTGCTGATCGCGCTCGTGATCCTGGGCATCGTGTCGGCGGCGCTGTACAAGGTGCTGGTCACGAACCAGCGCACCTATCTCGCCCAGACCCAGCGGATCGATCTGCAGCAGAACATCCGCGCGGCGGTGACGATCCTGCCGGCGGAGCTGCGGGAGATCAACGCAGTCGGGACGGCGGGCGCCAACAACGGCGATCTGAGCGGCATGCTCACCAGCTCGCTCACCATCCGCGCGCCGCGGCAGCTCGGGTTCCTGTGTCTGGCGCCGCCGTTGGGCGGCGGCATCGGCCAGATTACCCTGACGGTGCGACAGCAGCCGATGTTCGGGTCGCGCCAGACCTTCGCCCAGGGCGACTCGCTGCTGGTGTTCTACGAGGGCGACCCGGGCACCCGCAACGACGACAGCTGGCTGCGCGGCGAGGTGAAGAACGTGGTGGCCGGGGTCTGTCCCGACGCCAACGGCAATCACCCGGCCTGGGTGCTGACGCTCGGGGCGCAATGGATCGCGGGCAGCCAGTTCAACGTGGCCGGCGCGATCACGAGCGGCTCGCCGGTCCGCGGCTTCACGAACACGACGTACGGTCTGTGGCAGTCGCCGACCGACAACGAGTACTACCTGGCGCAGACGGTTAACGGGGGCGCGCAACCGCTGGTCGGGCCGCTGTCCGGCTCCAACGGGCTGACGTTCAACTATTACGACGCCAACGGCGTCGTCACGGCGGACTCGTCCCAGGTCGCCCAGATCGAGATCCGCGTGCGGGGCCGGACGCAGTCGAAGATTTCCCAGCCGGGCACGCCCGGCGTGACGTACAAGATCGACAGCGTCGTCACCCGCGTTGCTATTCGCGGGAACACGCGCTGCAACCCTTGTCAGTAAGCGCGACACTCATGCACACGAAGGAGCGGGTTATGAAGCGGACCATTCAGAACGAGCGCGGTATGGCGCTCGCCCTCGCGATCGTCGCCCTGGTTATCGTGGGCGCGCTGATCGCGGGCGCGTTCTTCGCGGGGACCCAGGAGCAGCGCGTGGGCGAAAACTCGCGCTACAGCCAGCGCTCGTTCGGCGTGGCCGAGGGAGCCGCGAACTACATCATCGGCCACTGGGATCCCCAGGTCTTCAACAGTCGGGGATTCTATCCGCTCGATTCGGTGAAAATTCCGACCCTGGGGGCGGACACTATATCGCCCAGCCATACGGGGCGCTACGCCGGCTACGTCTATCGGCTCAATCAGGAGCAGTACCTGATCGACATCACCGGTCAGGACTCGACCAGTGTGGGCGGCGGCGCGGCGCTGCTGCGACGCGGCGGTGGGGGCCGGGAGCGGATCGGCCTACTCGCGCGCATCAAGCCGTTGGTGGTGGACATCCGGGCGTCGCTCACCAGCGGGCGCGGTGACGCGCTCTCGGGCAACGCGGCGATCAGCGGGTACGATCACACCCCGACGGGTTGGACTACCTGCAGCGCACTCGACAGCGTTGGTAACGCGAAGGCGGGGATCCGGACCGACACGTCCATGGCGGTCAGCTCGGGCGGTAACTCGTCGATTGTCGGGACCCCGCCGGTCATCAAAGACCCTAACATCACCGACTCGACGTTCACGAAGTACGGGGACGTCAACTATAGCCAGCTCGTGGCGCGGGCCACGATCAACCTCGTCGGTACGAACTTCTCCAACAGCATCGGGCCGGTCGTGACCAACGGGCAGTGTGATAGGCTGGTCACCACCAACTGGGGTGACGGGGTGAACCCCGGCCAGCCGTGCGGCTCGTATTTCCCGATCGTGCACATCTCGGGGGATGCGAACATCAACGGCGTACAGGGGCAGGGGATTCTGCTGGTGGACGGCAGCCTGACGGTGCAGGGGGGCTTCCAATGGTTCGGGATCACCATTGTCCGGGGTACGCTGAAGACCGCCGGCGGTGGCTCCGCGGACGCCCATTTCTGGGGTGCGACGATGGTACAGGACAGCACCGTGGTGGGGAACAACCAGCTCACCGGCCACGCCAACATCCTGTACTCTAAGTGCGCTGTTGTCAAAGCGTTAGACCAGACGGGGGTGGTGGCGTTGATGCGGTCGCGGGGTTGGGTACAGCTCTACTAAACAGGCCTAACTATAGGCCAGCAAAGTACTTGTTGGTCAGGCCTCAAGTAGGTTCGAGGCTTGACAGGATAAGGGGCGGGGCTTACTGTAGTTTGCCCTCGCCCCATCTTGTCTCTAACCCATAGGCTCTATGGCCCTATTTGGGTTCCTGGGTGGCAAAAAAACCTCCGTCGGCCTCGATATCGGCTCGGGCATCATCAAGCTGGTGGTCGTGGACCACTCCGGCAGCGAGCCGGAGCTGGCCAAGGTGGCCACCACCGAAGTAGCGGCCGACGCCATCGTCGAGGGCGAGGTCATGGACCCCGGTATCGTCGCGGAGGCGATTCGGGGGCTGTTTTCGGCGGCCGGGGTGAAGCAGAGGTCGGTCGTCACGGCGGTGGGGGGGCGGGACGTCATCGTCAAGAAGATCCAGATGGATCGGATGAAGGAGGCGGACGCTCGCGAGGTGATCCGCTGGGAGGCTGAGCAACACGTGCCGTTCGACATGGCCAACGTGGAGCTCGACTTTCAGATCCTCGACCCCGACGCCGAAGGGCTGCAGATGAACGTGTTGCTCGTCGCGGCCAAGCGGGAGCTGGTGGAAGGCCGGGTGGGACTCCTGAACGAGGCCGGGCTCGAGCCGGGGATCATCGACGTGGACGCCTTTGCCATCCACAATGCCTTCGAGCTGAACCACCCCGACGCGATGCAGGGCGTCGTGGGCCTCGTGAACATCGGTCACGAAGTGACCAACGTGAACATCCTCGAGGACGGAGTGCCGGTATTGACGCGGGATCTCTCCGTTGGCACGCGCCGGTTTCGCGAGGACCTGCAGCGCGAGAAGGGGCTGTCGGCGGAGGACGCCGAACGGGTGATTCAGGGCCTGACGCACAGCGCCGACCTGGCGCCGTACGTGGAGGCGCGAGGCGAGGAGATCGCGGTCGGGGTGGAGCGGGCCGCCGCGTTTCTCGCGACCGCCTCGCGCTCGGCGGGGGGCCTGGGCCGCGTGTACACGATCGGCGGCGGGGCGCGGATCCCGGGGCTGAACGAAGCGCTCGGGAGCCGGCTCAAGGTGGCGGTCGAGGTCGCGAGCCCGGTGCAGCGGCTCAAGGTGCGCGACGCCGTGTTCGAGTCGGTGTCGGTGGACGAAGTCGCCCCGCTGCTGATGCTGTCGGTCGGGCTGGCGCTGAGGCGCGCCGCATGATCGAAATCAATCTTCTCCCAGGGAAGAAGAAGCGGGCGGCACCGGGGGGCGGGTTCAAGCTCGCCCTCCCCGACTTCCGTGGCCTCATCGCCACGATCAAGAACCCGTGGCTGATCGCGGCGAGCGCGACCTCGGCGGTGGTGATCGTCGGTGTGGTGCTGTTGTTCTTCACCCAGACAGCGCGGCTGCGCGTGGCCGAGGCGCGGCTCGACGCGGTGCGGATCGAGAAGCGGCGCTTCGACGCCGTGATCGCGCAGA
>Ga0209055_1000095_pt1 | contig 57443 bp, 51 predicted proteins | sample GraSoiAngelo_110_FD_185875 | JGI IMG/M metagenome (GOLD analysis project Ga0209055, IMG submission 185875) | Grasslands soil microbial communities from the Angelo Coastal Reserve, California, USA - 14_0903_12_30cm (SPAdes) (version 2) | ecosystem: Environmental > Terrestrial > Soil > Grasslands ... | reverse complement strand
AAAGGGGACGGCAAGGGGCGCGCCATGGTGATGGAAATCATGCTGCCGAACTCGGCTATCCGCAACCTGATCCGCGAGGACAAGATCCACCAAATCTATTCGGCTATGCAGTCCGGCCAGGATAAGTTCGGTATGCAAACTTTGAATCAAGCCTTGGCTACTGCCTATTTCCAGAAGCAGATCACCTTGGAGATGGCACTATCCCGCTCGAGCTCGGCCGATGAGCTGCAGGAGATGATCAATCGCGGTGCAGGCCTGGTGAATCGCCCGACCGCGCCGATAGCGAAGGCGGCTACGCCCGCGCGCAGGTAAGAGACACCAGATCGTGAGCTCCCGTTCAGGCTACAGGCCGGCGGGAACAGAAAGACAAGGAATCGACCGGGGACGCCGAAGCAGGCGGCTCCGGAAGCAAGTCGCAACCAGGAGAGGCACACCATGCCAGTTTTCACGTTTTCAGGTAAGGATGGGTCAGGGCAAAAGATATCGGGAGAGCGCACGGCGGCAAACAAGCAGATGCTGGCGTCGCAATTGAGGCGGGAACGCATCACGCCAGGCTCGATCCGGCAAAAAGGCAAAGAATTTTCCCTGCCTACCTTCGGATCGAGCAAGGTCAAGACCAAGGACATCGCCATCTTCTTCCGGCAGTTCTCGGTCATGATCGACGCCGGACTTCCGCTGGTGCAATGTCTGGAGATTCTGGCGGCCAACCAGGAAAACCCGACTTTCCAGAAGACGCTCACCGGCGTGCGCACGACGGTCGAAGGCGGCGCTACTCTGGCCAACGCCATGCGCCAATACCCCAACGTGTTCGACGACTTGAGCACGAATATGATCGAGGCTGGCGAAACCGGCGGTATTCTCGACATCATCCTGCAACGCCTGGCGACCTACGTGGAAAAGGCGGTTCGCTTGCGCGGCGCGGTGAAGTCAGCGCTGATTTACCCCGTGTCGGTTATCTCGATCGCGGTGCTGATCGTGGGCGCTCTGTTGAAGTGGGTGGTGCCGATTTTCGCCAACCTGTTTGCCGGACTGGGCGTGGCCCTGCCTCTGCCCACCCGCGTCGTCATGGGCCTGAGCGCATTCGTGGGACAGTTCTGGTGGTTTTTCATCATCGCGTGCGTGGGCCTAGTGTTCGGCATCAAGCAGATCCGCAAACACCCCAAGGGCAAGTACGCTTTTGACAAGCTTCTGCTCAATATGCCGATTGTGGGCATCCTGCTGCGCAAGATTGCGGTTGCGCGCTTTACCCGAACCCTGGGAACCCTGATTACCTCCGGCGTACCCATCCTGGAAGGACTGGCTATCACGGCCAGAACTTCGGGTAATGCCGTTCTAGAAGAAGCCCTGATGAAGGTGCGAAAGGCGATCGAGGAAGGCCGCACCATTGTCGATCCGTTAAGAGAATCGGGCGTCTTTCCCAACATGGTGACCCAGATGATCGGCGTCGGCGAAGCGACCGGCGCGATGGATTCCATGCTGCAAAAGATCGCCGACTTCTACGAGGAGGAAGTCGACGCCGCGACCAAGGACCTGTTGGCCATGCTGGAACCGGCCATCATCGGCTTGCTGGGCGTTTGCGTTGGCGGCATCGTGATTTCTCTGTACATGCCGCTGTTCTCCATGATTGCCAAGCTGGCCGGCTAACCACCTTCACCGGGCTGCCGCGGGGCGCAAAGGGGCGGGCTGGCTTCCAGCAACGCGAAGAAACAGAGATCGAGAGCCGAGATGCAACGAATGTTTGACGAGCGGGTATGGCTGGAGTGGCTGGTCAAAGTCCGCGTCATCGTTCTCACCTTCTTGCTAGGCATCGAGCTGGCTATCACCCAGTTTACGCCGACGCCGCTGCCCATGCGGGCGTTCGTGAGCTCGATCGTGCTGTGGTATACGATCTCGGTTTTTTACATTCTGCTGCTCCCCTTCTGGCGCGAAAACCGGGTGCAAGCGGCAGTGCAGGTCCTGACCGACCTCGCGCTGGCTACCCTGCTGATTCAGGTAACCGGGGGCGCAGAGAGTTCCCTGAACTTCCTCTATCCCCTGATCATTATCGTGGCCTGCATCCTGCTGCCTCGCGCCTGGGCCTATCTGACAGCGGCGTTTGCCTTCCTGCTCTATGGCTCGATGCTGGAGCTGAACTATTTCGGGATGATTCCCTCCTACACCGCCAGCCACCCGGAGTGGAAGTCGCTGCAGGCCATTATCTTTATCAATCTCTTCGCTTACCTGATGGTCGCTTATCTGGCGGGACAGCTCGCGACCAAGCTGCGCCAGGTTGGCGTCCAGCTCGAGGACACCAGCGGCGCCTTGAAAGACTTAAGGGCCCTGCACGAAAACATCATTCAATCGATCAGCGGAGGGATCGTCACGACCGGTCTGGACGGCCACATCACCCTGGTAAACGAGGCGGGAGAAAAGCTGCTGGAGCACAGCGAGAGCGAGCTGGTGGGAAAGCCAATCGGTGACTTGTTCATCGATCCACTTCCTTACGTGAGTACAGAGCGGACGCATGGGGAAGTCCGTAAGATTGCCGCCAATGGTTTCCGAAAAACCTTCCGCGTGATCGTCTCCACGCTGCGCGTGGCCGACCGGGGCGTGCTGGGACAGGTTTACAGTTTCGACGATCTGACCGAGATCCGCCGCCTGGAGCGCGAGGTACGCATGCAGGACCGGTTGGCGGCAGTGGGGCGGCTGGCGGCGGCCATCGCCCACGAAATTCGCAATCCTCTGACATCGATTGCCGGATCGGTGCGGATGCTGGAAGCAATCTCCAGCCTGACCGACGAGCAGCGCACGCTGGTTGAGATCGTCACCCGTGAATCGGAGCGGCTGAACAACATCATCACCGATTTCCTGGCCTATTCCCGAGGCAAGCAATACAAGTTCGAGAGAGTCGACCTGGTGCCGTTACTGGAAGACACGCTCACGCTGTTGGAAAACCGCCTGGTCAACGAAGAGCGGGGAATCCCTGTCCAACGAAGGTTCTCGACCGACAACGCCTTTGTTTTGGCCGATGGCGACAAAATCAAGCAGGTGTTCTGGAATTTTTGCGAGAACGCCGTGCGCGCCATGCCGAAGGGAGGCACGCTAACGGTCTCGGTAGAGGCCATCGGCGACGACTGGCAGGTCAACTTTGCCGACACCGGCCCGGGCATGACCCCGCAGCAGAGCGAAAAAATCTTCGAGCCATTCCAGTCGCAGTTTGAAGGGGGGACCGGACTGGGCCTGGCCATCGTCTACCAGATCGTGCAGGCACACGAAGGCAAGGTCTGGGTACGCTCCAAGCCAGGGCAAGGCACAACCTTTGTGCTGCGCTTACGCCGCAGCCACGAACATGCGTTGGCTCCTCCCCGCGCCGCGCTGAACGCCGCCGCCGCAGCCGGTGGGAGGGCGCATGCCTAACAACATTCTGGTCTGCGACGACGAGCGCTCCATCTGCGAAGTGCTGGACATTGCGCTGCGCCGCGAGGGGCACAAGGTCGAGACCGTGAATTCTGGCGAGGCAGCTAAGAAGAAGATTGATGGCGCCCTTTATGACGTGATCGTCACTGATATCAAGATGCCCAAGACCAACGGCATCGAGGTGCTGCGGCATGCCCACCAGGTCTCGCCTGACTCGGCCGTCATCCTGATCACCGCGGTTGACGACTACGAGGCCGCCGTACAGGCTGTCAAGGCCGGTGGCGCATCCGACTACATTCGCAAGGGCCCGGCTCTGGTGGACGAGATCAAGCTGGCAATCCGCCGATCGCTCGAGAAAGTTGCTCTCAGCCGCCAGAACTTCGCACTCAAGCGCGATGCTGCCACCCGCAATTCGCTGGACAACATCGTGGGTGTCAGCGCCGCCATGGAAAAGCTGAAGCAGACGATTCGCACGGTGGCTTCGACCAGCAGCACGATTCTGGTTCATGGCGAGAGCGGAACCGGAAAGGAATTGGTTGCTCGCGCCGTCCATGCCTGCTCGCCACGAGCTGCCGAACCGTTTGTTTCGGTGAACTGCGGAGCATTTCCCGAGACCCTGCTGGAAAGCGAGTTGTTCGGTTACGTGAAAGGCGCTTTTACTGGCGCCAATCAGAATAAGCGCGGCCTCTTCGAAGTGGCCGATGGCGGGACCATGTTCTTGGATGAAATCAGCGAGATGAGCCTGGCCATGCAGGTCAAGCTGTTGCGCGTCCTGCAGGAACGGACGGTGCGTCCCGTCGGCGGTACCGACGAGATCGCCATCGATGTTCGCGTGATTGCTGCGACCAACCGCGATCTTGACAGGCTGGTCTCGGACAACACCTTCCGGGAAGATCTGTATTACCGGCTGAACGTAATCCCGATTTCGGTTCCGCCCTTGCGCGAGCGCCGCGAGGATGTCGCTTTGCTCGTCAATCATTTCCTCAAGAAGTATGCGCCCGCGGCAGGGAAGAGCATTGTGCGGGTGAACCAGCATGCTCTGAACGCACTCTGTGGTTACGAGTGGCCGGGCAACGTTCGCCAACTGGAGAATACCGTCGAACGCGCGGTTGCGCTGGAAATGGGTGAAGAACTCGAGGTGGAACTGCCGGTTGAGCGCCCCAAGGCCCGTCGGGCGGCGGCGGGCGTGGGCCTAGCCGGCACCCAAGTAAGCTCAGCCGGGGTTCTCCCTGAAGGCATGGACATGGAAAAGTACGTCGCCGATATCGAGCGCTCCTTGCTCCAGGCGGCCCTGGGGCAATCCCACGGCGTGCAGACCAAGGCTGCCGATGTCTTGCATATTTCCTACCGATCGTTCCGGCATTTGATGAAGAAGTACGATCTGTAAAGTGGCCAGTGGTCAGCGGTCAGGGGCCGGCCCACGCCGCCCACCGACTCACCCGTTCCCCCAGGCCGCATTCCACACTCAGCATTTATACTGAGTCGACGGTTATGCGCTACATACTCGGTTTCCTCTGGAGTGCCACCCGCGGGCACCGTCTTGCGCCCTGGCGCAGTCCCTATCTTCTCTGGCGCATGGAAACCTACTGCGGCGTCAAGATGCAGCAGATTCACTTCCTCGAGTTTTGGGGATTTGTCTGGAGGGAGCGCGGAAATCTGTGGCGCTTCTTGAAGTGGACCGCGGAGATGGACCGCTACGCGCATCCTAAGCCCAAGGCTTCTTGAATTACCCGCCAGGCTAGGATTCAAACACGATGTTGACATCACTGCCTTTGCCCCCTTCTACCAGCTTGGAAGCGGCTCCGCGGTTGGCGGCGATCTCCAAATAGCCCATGCTGCCGAGGATGCCAAAAACTTCGCCGGGAGCGCCCTCGGCGTAGGCGTTGCGGATCTTGGAGATCTCCTTGTTGCCAATCACAATCTTAAACCCACGCTTCTCTCCGCCAAACACCCTAGGCGCGTCCTCGGGGGTGATGTTGGTGATGAGATTACCGAAGCGGTCTACCCTTAGCACCACGCCGCGCAGGGTGCGGCCATCCACCGGTTTAGGACGCGGCGCCGAGAAGCGGACAAAGTCGCTAACCTCGTCGCCCATGCGGGCAGGATCGACACCCTTGGCCAGATAAGCCGCAATGGGTGAAAAAACATCGCGGGCGTGAAATGTGTTGCTCACCGGCTGCAGGAAATAGTGGTCGGCAGTGATGTGGCGCACGCTGAGGCGTTCCTCGCGATCGTAAATCAACGACAGAACGCCATTGTCGGGCGCTACGAAAAAATATTTCTCGGTAGAAACCGCCAGCGCCCGGCGTTCGGTGCCCACTCCCGGGTCCACGACCACCATGTGTACCGTGCCAGCCGGAAAATACGCATAGGACTGCGCAATCGTAAGCGCTCCGTCGAGCACGTCGAAGGCCTGGACCGCATGGCAGATGTCCACAATCCGGACATCAGGCACCGTCGCCATGAGGACCCCTTTGATGGTTCCTATGAAATGGTCCTGAATACCAAAGTCGGTGGTCAGGGTGATGATCGGGGGTTGAGCCACACGGTCCTTTCTGTTAATCGGTTAGCGCTTGGGAGCGAAATTAAATGGGGATCGAAGGCGGAGTCAAGAGAGCGGCCAGTGGTCCGGGGTTCACCAGCAGTCATTAAAACCTCCGGACGGGCCACTGCCCCTTGGCCCTATTCGTACCGCAAAGCTTCAATGGGGTTCAATCGCGCCGCCTTCCAGGCCGGAAAGAAACCCGACACCATGCCTACTAGCGACAGAAGGATGAAGGACGCGGCCATCACGCTGGTAGAGGCGTCAAGAAAGATGTCGCCCTCGTGATTCGTGGTCTTGTAGAACTCGCTGTACAAAGGCATGGGCGGGATGACCCAGGTTAAAAAGACGGCCAAAGCCATGCCCACGATCCCTCCCGCAAAGCTGAGCACCAGCGCTTCGAGCAGGAATTGAATCAGGATGTGCCTGGGCCGTGCACCGACCGCCTTGCGCAATCCGATCTCGCGGGTGCGCTCGCTCACCGAAACCAGCATGATATTCATCACGCCCACACCACCCACGCCCAGGGTGACGGCACCAATCAACCCAAGCACGGCCTCCAGTCCCAGCGAGAACCGATTGACCATGGCGCGGTCTTCGATGGTGTCCCAGGTTGGTGTTGCCTTGTCGTCCTTGGGGTCAAAATGGTGCCGCCGTGCCAAGACTTCGCGCACCGCTGCCAGCGCTTTCTTGTTCAGCTCTGGCGCCGTCGGCTGAATGACGATCATCTCCGGGTCTTTAATGTTCTTGAGATCGCGGAACAGTTGGAAGGGAATAAACCCGTCTTCGTTGTCGGGGCCGTTATACATCGAGTCCTGGATCTTGTTGCGCATCACGCCGATTACTTCAAAATCGAGGCCACCGATCGTGACGTCCTGCCCCACGGAAGGGGCTCCCTGGAAAATACGCCGTGCCGCCTGGTAACCGAGAATGACCACGCGGTGGTGCTCGGTGAAATCAGTTTCGGTGAAGTAGCGGCCATCCTCCAGGTCGAGCTTGCGCATTTGCCCGTAGGGCATCTCGATGCCGCGGGTCATCACCGAGACAACTCGGGTTCCGGTTTTATACCCGAAGTCGCGTGTCGCTTCGGCGCTTACGGCTCGCACGATGGGGACCTGGTCGCGAATAGCTTCCACATCGGCGTATTCGTAAAGCACGCGCTTGCCGGCGCGCTGTCCTCCGGCCTGCATGCTGGTTTGCCCCGGCCAGAGGACCAGGACGTTATTGCCCATATTCAGGAAAGCATGCAGCACGCTGCTCCCCAGGCCGTGCCCGTAGGCCAGCAGAATGACCACCGAAGCCAAGCCCCAGACCATGCCCAGCATCGTAAGCAGGGAGCGCATAGGGTTGCAGATCAGCGCCTGCCAGCCTTGCAAGATGAGTTCTTTCAAGAACATGGACCTGATCCCAAATTACAAGATCTCGATGTTGCCGGAACCGGTTTGTACCTCGATCTCGACACCGCCACCGCGCACTCTGCCGCGGATTTCTTTGCGGCCGAGGGTTCCTTGGACGGTGACCGGGTGCTCGAGCGAGATCGAACCGGAACTGGTTCGCGCATTCAGGTCAAAGGAGGCATCGCTCGGTAGGCGGAGATGAACGCCACCCGAGCCGGTATGCACGATCCAGCCACCGGTCGGATCTCCTTCGGCGCGGATATCTCCGCTGCCGGCGCGGGCTTCCAGCGACCCGCGCACCCCGCGCAATTCCATCCCTCCCGATCCGGTCTCGACCCGCACAGCGCCAGGTGATATCTGGCTCAAGGTGATGCGTCCGCTGCCGGTATTGGCTTGAAAGCCGCCGGCGACATCGGTCGCACGAATCGAGCCGCTCCCGGCGTGGGCGCGCACATTGCCCTTTACGCGATCGATATCAATGTTGCCCGAGCCCGTGTCCGCACGCACGGTGTCGCCGATGTTGGATATTCTCACGCTTCCTGAGCCGGCGTTGATCTCAACTGGTCCCCGGATGCCGTCCACAGTCTGGTTACCGGAGCCGCTGTGCGCCTTCATTTCAGTCTCGGCCGGTACGGTCAGCTCGTAGCTGATGGAAACGTTGCGGCGCAGTTCGGGGTCCTCAATGTGGCCGATGTGAATGGAATTGCCGCTCTGCTGAATGGGAGGGTCCGCTTCCAGGCGCCGGACCTTCTCGCGGCCGTTACCCGACCAGTCGCTGGCACGGATCCGTCCTCGCACCTCGACCCTATCGGAGCCGCCGGCGTGCACCGTAATCGTGCCCGAACCGGTGTTGATGTCGATATCCACCGGCCCGCTCACCTTCAGGCTGCGCTCAAATGAGCCCTCGACTCGGGCGACGGCAGGTACGGCACAGGCGACCGCAATCGCCATGCAGACCTCGAACCCGACCCTGACGAATAGCGCTGGTTTCATAAGCCCTCCGACTCTATTCCGTCGCAAAGTCGATGATCAGTAAACATGAATATCGCCCGAGCCCGTATGCACGTTAATAAGCGGCCCACCACCGTGAACGGCGCCGCTGATGAAGCGCCGCGATTCCTCGACCCTGCCCTGAACCGTCATGGTGATCGAGGGATCGACGATAACGGTGCCGGAGGTCGTGCGTGCTTCCAGGTTGAATCGAGCCTCTGGGGGCAGCCGCAGTCGGACATTCCCCGATCGGGTCCGGATTTCCCAATTTCCCGCCTGCGCACCTTCGACGGTGACATCGCCGCTGCCGGCATCGGCGCGCAGCCCGCCGCTGATTCCATTTATCTCGATGTTGCCCGAGCCGGTATGAGCGTTCACTTCGCCGTCGGTTTTTTCTTCCAGGCGAATATCTCCGCTGCCCGCCTCCGCGGTAATGGGGCCGGCGATGCTGCCAGCTTCGATATTACCCGAACCAGTATGCACCTCGACGTGTCCTGTCAGGTGGGAAAGCCACAGGTCGCCGGAACCGCTCTCCAGATCCAGGTCGGCGCCCAAATCCTGGATGGTCTGGTCTCCCGAATCGCTGCGGGTGCGCACCCGAGTATCCGCCGGAACCGCGATTTCGTAGTCAATCGAAATATTCCGCAGGTCCACGTAATCGATCCGAATACTCCCTCCAGACTGGCGAATGGGAGGATTCTGTTCCAGTTTCTCGACCTCGGCCTGCTTGCCGCCATGCCACCAGGCCTCGCCCACGTGGATTTTTCCGGAGACCGCAACCGTGCCCGCCGGCCCACCGCGCACGATGACATCGCCCGAGCGAGTGAAAATCTCCAGATCGGCGTGGCCGTTTACTTGAAACGTGCGCTCGAATGCTCCCTCGACAGAAGAGGCGTGGGCCAGGCTAATCGACAGAAGGACGATTAGGGTTGCTATGCCGAATTTCCAGGCTGAGGTGCGCATGGGAAGTCTCCTCGCTTCACTCATGGCGGAGCGACTCGACCGGCGTCATCTCTCGAGCTCGTTGCGCCGGATACATGCCGGCAATGAACGCGACCAGCGATAGTGTGAAAATGGCAGCCACGATCGATACCGGAGAAATAATCGGATGGGGAACGAAGTCGGGCAAAGGCACTGCCTGGAGTGCGAGACACAGGCCCATGCCGAGGAACAATCCCAGGACGCCGCTAATCGAGGTCAACACCGCGGACTCAGCGAAGAACTGGCGCAAGATATCGCGCCGGGTGGCGCCAATCGCCTTGCGGACTCCGATCTCGCGCGTGCGTTCCGTTACTGAGACCAGCATGATGTTCATGACACCAATGCCACCCAGGCAAAGGGTCATAATGGCTACACATCCGAAAAACAGGGTGACTACGTCGAAGATTTTCTTCAACTGTCGCGACCCGTCCATGGTGTCCCAGATGAAGAGTGCATCCTTGTCTTTATCATCAAAATGGTGCCGGCGGCCAAGCGAGCGCCGCACCTGGGCGACAGCCTCTTCGTGGGTCTCCGGGTCAGATACTTCGAACACGATGTTGTCGAGGTAGCCTTTCACCATGCCGGGTTTATTCCCGGGCGGCGGGAAATCGCGCGAGACTGCCGAATATGGCGCAAACAGATAATCGTTATCTGGGCCGTTGTAATTCGAATTCTGCTTCTTTTCCTGGAGAACACCCACCACGGTGTAGGGAATGCTTTTCACCGAGATGGTCGACCCTACAGCCGGCTGTCCGGGAAAGAGCTGCCGGCGCGCGGCATAGCCCAAAACGGTCACGCGCCGGCCATCGCGTTCATCCTCTTCGGTCAATAGCCTTCCTTCTCCCAGCAGCAGGGAGCGGAAATCCTGGTAAGTGGGCCACATCCCCACCACACCGCGGTTCGCCGAGTTGAACTGGCTGACTTCGGGAATCGTGCGCCGCAGTTCCGGGCTGACATTCTTCACGTAATAGCACTCATCCCGAATGAGACGGGCATCGTCGATGGTCAGCGTGATCTCGCGACCCGCGGCGAGTCCGCCGACCTGGGAGCTGGTGCGCCCGCCCCAGACGATCACCAGGTCTTTGCCCAGGGTTTTCATGTGCTCCTTCTGGTCCACCATGAAGCCCTTGCCCAGACCCACCAAGATGATCACCGACGCGATTCCCCAGATGATTCCGAACATCGTAAGGAAGCTCCGCATCTTGTGAGCCCGGAATGTGCCCAGCGTTTGGCGGAGGATTTCGAGGAGGTTCATGAAGCACCAAAAAAGGTCGCCAGGTGGCAGGTCTCGGGATGGCAGCGATGTTTGCGGCGAGTTCGCAGGGAACTGATCGGCCGAATTCTGATAGCTGAAACCTTCAACCGATGCCTGAGCCCGGCGCCCTGCGGCCTTGGACCTGACACCCTCCTTTACTGCAGAACGACCTGATCGCCTTCCTTCAGGCCGCTCAACAGCTCGGTCTTGGCGCCGTTGGAGATGCCAATATTCACCGCCACCTTGCGCTTGCCATCCTTAGCTTTGGGGTCTGGCACCTCGACGGAAGCTTTCTTCTGGTTGTCGTACATGATGGAGCCTTCCGGAATCTGCAGCACGTTCTTGTGCTCTTCCAGGATGATTTCGGCGTTAGCGGTCATCTCGGATTTCAGCTCGCCACCCGGGTTGCTGATGGAAACCCGGACTTCGAAGGTCGTAACATTGTCCTTCTCGACCCCCATGGGGGAGATCTTAGTGACCTTGCCGGTAAAGGTTTTGTCTTTGAACGACTCGACTTTGATCCGGGCGGGCTGCCCCAGGTAGACCTTGCCGATGTCGCTCTCGTCCACCTTGCCTTTGACGTAGACTTCGCTGGTGTCGCCCAGGTTCATGATCAGGGTCGCCGAGGAACCCAGCACCAGGATGGAGCTGACCGCATCGCCAATCTCGACATCGCGGGAGAGCACGACGCCATCGATCGGTGATTCGATGTCGGTATAGCTGAGCTGCTCTTCCAGTTGCTTGAGGTTGGCGCGATCCTGCGCGACCTGAGCCTCAGCCTGGGCCGTCTTGGCGCGCAAGACGACGACTTGCGCCTTGGCCACATTCTGCTTGTTCAGAGCCAACTCATAGGCTTTCTGGGCATCTTCCAGAGCCGAGGTGGACACCACACCTTCCTTGGCCATGCCGACGGCACGTTCATAGGCCCGCTTTAACAGGGGGACGTCCGGTCCTTCTGCATCCACCTTGGCGCGTTCAAAATCAGCTTCCGCACCCTTCATGCTGGCTTCAGCCGCCTGGAGCCCTGCCCGTGACTGTTCTACCTGGGCCTGAATCTCTTCCTTATCCAGTTGAGCCAGCAATTGGCGCTTCTTGACCTTGTCGCCGGCATCGACGAAAAGCTTCTTGACGATTCCGCTGGCCTTTGACTTGACCTCAACCTTAGTGATAGGCGTGACCTTGCCGGTGGCAACCACGCTCTTGGCTAAGTCGCCCTTTTCGACCTTGGCCAGCTTCGACGGATCGATCTTAGTGCTGCCGCTGGTTGCGGCGATCAGTCCGCCTGCGATCACGAGAACCAGAGCCACACCGACCGAGACATAAATGATTCGTTTGCGCCGCTTCTTCCTGCCATTGCCGTTGATATTGCCGTTCACAAACACCTCCTCGAGCAAAGTGTGGCCCTCCGGCACCCAATCCCTAGTACGAAGGTCTCTGGCGGATTGTTCCTGAGATTCATGGAGAACGTCCGAAGCAGGGCCGCGGGCTCAAAAACCAAGCCGGGTTCGGTGGTTAGACCGTCGAATCGAAAAAATGGTAGCGGGAATTGCCTGGAAGCAGTGTACGGGAAATTGTCCTACTCTGCCAGTCAGTTAGCTCCATCCGCTCCATCTGGCGAGTCACCAGCGAACCGGCCCGAAGGATGGCTTGGAACCCGTGAGCAGAGCCTTTGGAATGTTAAAATTAGACTTCCATGATAACTTTTGCGCTGCTGCGGGTGTTTCTCATCCTGCTCCTGGTTGCGGCCAACGCCTTTTTCGCGGCCGCCGAGTTTGCCCTGGTCAGCGTCCGCGACACCCGAATCCAGCAACTGATCGAAGCCCGCCGCATCGGCGCCCGCATTGTCCAGAGGCTGCACCAGAACCTGGACGAGGTCATCAATGGAGTCCAGCTGGGCATCACCGTCGCCAGCCTCAGCCTGGGCTGGATCGGCGAGCCTGCGCTGGCTCGGCTGTTCGAAGAATTCCTGGGCCGGGTCCCCCACGTCGCGGTGTATGCCCACACCATCGCCATCGTCGTAACCTTCCTCCTGATTACGTACTTGCACGTCATCCTGGGCGAGCTGGTACCCAAGTCCCTGGCCTTGCAACGAGCCGAGCGTGTCGCCCTGGCAGTAGCCGCGCCCATGGACGTCTTTCTGAAAATCACTCGTCCGTTCCTTTTTGTCATGCGCAAATCGGGCAGCTTTGCGCTGAAAATGTTCGGGTCCCGCGAGCTCCGCCGCAGCGGGCGGAGCGTGGTGCACTCGCCGGACGAGCTCAAGCTGATCGTGACCGCCAGCCGCCGTTTTGGCCAGATTCCGGAATTCCAGGAAGAAATGATCCACAATGCCCTGGAACTGGACAATACGACCGTTCGCGAGCTGATGGTGCCGCGCCCCGATATTTTCGCGCTGGGCGCCGACCTCACGCTGGAAGAAGCGCTGGCCCGGGTGGTGACCGGGCAACACTCGCGCGTTCCTGTCTATGACCCGCAGCGCGGCCCCGAACACATTGTCGGCGTGCTTTATGTCAAAGACCTGATGCGCTGGTTGCGGCTGCGCCTGGCGGTTGGCTTAAGCCAAGCCACGGCGGCACGAATTTCCACCATGCAGACCAGCCAGATCATGCGCAACGTGCTGGTCGTGCCGGAGACTAAAATCGTCACCGATCTGCTCTTCGAATTTAAGGAACGCAGACGCCACCTGGCCGTCGTGGTCGATGAATTCGGCTCGACGGCCGGTGTGATTACCATAGAGGACGTCCTGGTGCGACTGGTTGGCGAGATTCAGGACGAGTTCGAAGCGGCCGAAGCGGAGCCGGTTCTGATTGGTCAATCCTCCATGGTGCTGGAAGGCTCGACCAGCCTGCGCGATCTGGAAGCGGAATTCCAGTTGATCCTGCCACGCGATGCCGGCTTTGAGACTCTCGCCGGGTTTATCTTGTCCCGCATGCAAAAAATTCCACGCGTCGGCGAAGCTGTCGAATTCGAAGGCCGCCGTTTCACCGTACAGGAAATGGAAGGCCACCGCATCGCCAAAATAAAGATCGAAAACACTCCCAGCGCAGCTATGCAGCAGGCGGGAGATTAAGAGGTCGGCGTACTCTCGGGGTTTTGCAAAAACGGGAGCTCTGAAATGCAAGGTCTGATACGGCTGCGCGCGCTGCTTGATCAGGTTCCCGCCCGGCTGGAGCCGCTTCCAGCTGACCAGATCGAGCCCAAGCCTGCACCTTCGAAATGGTCTCCGAACCTGACTTGTCAAATTCGGGCTAAAAGAGGAACTGGGACACCTGCCGGATTCCGCCGCCGCCCGTCAGCCGCGAACGGTTCGCACACCCTGGGAAGACGGTCCGGCGATGCCAGGGTACGACGGTGATCGTGGGGTGGAACTACAGGCTTACCAAAAGCGGGATTGGCGTGAACGAATTGAGTTTTGGCGAGCCCTCCACCGGCAACGGATAGCCGCTCGAGATGGGATGCCAGGTGCAGCCTGGGTACGAAACCTGCACGATCGCCGGTTCTGGTCCAGGCACGCTGCAGTTTGTCTTCTACGATTATCTTGGGCACAGGGTTCGTCATCTCGCGCACATCGGGATTCGAGGGGATGAGCTGGAACGGTCGGCGATGACTGCGGACCAGAGCGGTGGATTGAATACCAATCAACAACGGAGAGCCGAGAACTGAGAACTGAGAACTTGCTTCGCTATCTCTCCCAGCGCGTGCTGTACACCGTCCCGGTCGTTTGGCTGGTCGTGTCACTGGTGTTCCTGCTCATACATTTCGTGCCCGGCGATCCCATCCAGCAAATGCTGGGAGAAGGCGCACCGGCGGCCGACATAGAGGCCGCGCGGCATGCCTACGGACTTGATCTCCCGATTCGGGTCCAATACCTCAATTATTGGAGAGGCGTGTTACACGGCGACCTCGGTCCCTCGATCCGCTATAACCAGGGCGTGAGCAGCCTGATTGCTCAGCGCTATCCCTACACCTTGCAGCTAACTGCGGCGTCGCTGTTGGTCGCCATCGTGCTCTCGATTCCCGCCGGGGTGCGCTCAGCCCGAAGGCGTAATCGCTGGGATGACCGGGTGCTGGGCGTGGTCAGCCTGTTTGGGCTGTCGTTCCCCAATTTCGCGCTGGGTCCGGTGATGATCCTGTTTTTCGCGATCAAGCTCGGCTGGCTGCCGGTTTCAGGCTCGGGCACCCTGGCTCACTTAGTGCTTCCGGCCATTACCATGGGGAGCGCGCTCGCGGCCATCCTCACGCGCATGGTGCGGACATCCATGCTGGAAGAATTGGGTCAGGATTACGTCCGCACCGCTCGCGCCAAAGGACTCCCCGAGCGCACGGTGATTTATGGGCACGCATTGCGCAACGCGATGATCCCGATTGTCACCGTGCTCGGCCTGCAGTTCGGAGCCATGCTGGCCGGAGCCATTGTGACGGAGACCATTTTTTCCTGGCCGGGCATCGGGCGTTTGACTATCCAGGCAATTTCCAACCGCGATTATTACCTGGTCGAGGGTTCGATCCTGGCCATCGGCCTGACTTATGTGGCCGTGAATTTTCTGACTGACCTCGTGTATTCCGTCGTGAATCCACGGATACGGCAATAAAAGCAACCGAGAGCGTTCCATGTCTGCCGCCGCCATCTCGTTTCGCCGCGCCGCCGGGAGTAATCCACTGGCAACGACGGGCGTCGTGCTGGTGTCGATTTTTGTGGTGTTCGCGATTTTCGCGCCCTGGCTCGCGCCACAGGATCCGGCCGCGATTGACTTGCCGCATCGCTTGTCGGGCCCTTCTCTTATGCACTGGTGCGGCACCGATGAACTGGGCCGGGATATCGTCTCCCGCCTGATCTACGGGGCACAGATTTCCATGCTGGTGGGGAGCTCGGTGGTAGCGGGCTCGCTTTTCCTGGGACTCGTGATGGGCTCTATTGCGGGCTATTACGGTGGCCGGATTGATCGCTTCGTCAACGTCGTAGTCATGAATGCCTTTCTCTCCTTTCCGGGAATCCTGCTGGCCATTGCTTTCGTCGCGTTTCGCGGGCCGGGAATTTTCAATCTGGTGCTGGCGCTCTCGCTGGGCGGGTGGGTCGGCTATGCGCGCCTGGTCCGGGCTCAGGTGCTTGCCACCCGTGAACGCGAGTATGTGGAAGCAGCGCGGGCTTTGGGCGCAAGCGACTGGCGCGTGATGGTTCGCCACATTCTGCCCAACATCATTCAGCCGATCATCGTGCAGGCGGCAATCGGTATGGCGGGCGCCATTCTTGCCGAAGCGACTATGAGTTTTCTTGGCCTCGGCGTGCCGCCGCCAACCGCCAGCTGGGGATCCATGCTCAACGACGGCCGCGCCCACCTGTTCGATGCGCCCCATCTGGTGATGTTTCCGGCTGGCGCGGTCATGCTTGCCGTGTTGTCCTTCAATTTCATCGGAGACGCGCTGCGCGATTATCTCGACCCGCGCTCCCGAATCGAAGTCGGTCTGTAGGGCTCGACCGCCGAGAGCGCCGCGGCCGGCGGTGAGGAGGAAAGGCCGGTGCCTGCCGGGATTCCAATGCTCTCCCTAGGTCGCTGAAAACACGATCTTTAGCTTCGGATCGGCCACCTGCTGGGCAAAGCTCGCGCCCAATTCTTTGTAGCTCATTCTCAGCAGCGCCGGCGTCTCGCCGGCTGTCGCGAGGGCGTCCTCGCCTTCGCATCTCGCGATGGATGGGACCAGGCTCAGGCGCAAAGTCTTCCATTTCGACTCTCCGGCGGAGGCTTACACCGCCGACCCTGCGGTCGTCTGCTGCTTTGATCATCGAATCAACCTAACCGTAGGCAAATTTCTCCAGCGAAAAGCCATCCTGCATCCGGACATGATCATTGTCGCCGGTGGCGCCAAGACGCTGGCCTTCTCCCCGCAACGATTCTGAGCGCGAATTTATCCTTGAGCAGATTCGACTCTCGATTCGTTCGCGCGCATGCCGCCCGTGTCCTTCTCGTGAGCCATTCCGATCGCGCGACCTACGGCGCCTAGCCCATTTTCAGCATGGCCGCCCAGCCGAGCCAGCCCACCACCGGCAAGAACTCGAGCGGGCCGCGGATGGATGGGCGCCGAGTTCCCGGAGGTCGAAGTGGACTTACTTCGTTGCCTGGACGGAGTTGGGAAACTACTTGGCGAGGCGGCGGAAAAAGTGGCGTGAAACCAGCGCGGCCAAGAGTGTCGGCGCCTCACAGATCGGGTAGAGTAGCTGATGTGGCTTTGTTCCGATACACTTTTACTGCGCGGCCCCATAGCTCAGTTCGGATAGAGCGGCAGCCTTCGAAGCTGACGGTCGGGGGTTCGAGTCCCTCTGGGGCCGCCAGACGAGAGTAGCTAGTCGCCAGCGGCCAAACCCAAATGTCATCCTTCCGGATGAGCGCTTCCGGATGCGGCAAAAGCGCCCCGCTCTGAATAAACACGAAAATTTACGCGCTGGCCTTGTCGGTTAGCGCGCTGGTTTCTGTCGATTGGTCGAGTTCCAGTTGCTCCTGACCGCTGAGGGCGCTCACGCGGCCGCGATAGGTCTTCAGGTGTTTGGAGGCGGTGTCGAACGCTTCTTGCGCTTTGTTCAGGTTCTTGCCCACGCTCTCGAACTGCGTCTGGAAATAATCGAATGACTTCTGCGCCTTGTTGAGCTCGAGACGGCTCTTCTCAAAGCGGCTGGCGACCTCGTACCACTTGTGCACCAGCGCGATGGTTTGCAAGGTCATGAGCAGGGTATTCGGTGAGACCGGGAACACGTGCTGCTGGTTGAGCCAGTCGGCCAGGTCGCGGTTGCGCACCGCCTCCATGTAGAGCGTTTCGCTGGGCAGGTACATGAGTGCGATGTCCGTGGTTCCGTTCTCCGGCTGAATGTACGCCTTGATGCGCTTGGCTTCGGTCTTCATCACGCGCACAAATTCGTGGCGCGCCGCTTCGATTTCCGCCTGATCGCTGCTCTCAAACAGCGCCAACACTTGCTCGCGCGGGAACTTCGCGTCGATCGGAAGCCGCCGGTCGGGGAATTGAATCACGGCGTCGGCGCGGCCGCCGCCCTCGCCCGGCGACGACTGGAATTCGTATATGTGTGCGGGCAGAAAATCAGCCAAAAGGCGTTCCAGGCTCGCTTCGCCAAACTGACCACGCAGGTGCGGAAGCTTGAGAAGATTATTTAGATCGTTGATGGAATGTCCTAACGCACCCACCTCGCGAAGCTGTTCTTCGGCCGCCTTGAGGTGCTGCTGCACTTTTTCGAAGTGCGCGAACCCTTCTTTGATGTTTTGATCGAGCTTCTCCTGGACCTGCTGCCTGATCTCCAGCAGCTTGGCGTCTACCCGGTCGCGAATGGCCTCTAGGCTCTGAGCGGTTTTCTGGTTGAGGCCTTCGAACTCGGTCTTCAACTGGGCCGTGGTTAACGCCAGAGAACTCGTCAGCTCCGTGCGGGCATCCAGCAAATGCTGGGTCTGCTCCCGCCGGCCGTTTGCCAGCTGTCCGTCGACCGAGTCCCGGATATCCCGGAAGCCGCTGGCGACCCTGTCGGTGAGCACCTGGCGCAGGTCTCCCTTGGTGCTCTCGAGGCGCCCCGCCATGTCAGCGGTAGCCGATCTAAGTTCTTGAGTAAGGGATAGATCCAGATTCCCGAGCTGACTGGAGAGCTGCCTTAAGATTTCCGAAGGCTGGAAGAGCCGGCGAAAGGCGACCAGCAGTACGCCCAGCAGTATCAGGTTGAGACCGACGGCGATGACGAGCAAAACTGTCTCCATGGTAAATTGGCTGACCTTGATTCTACGTTCTACCCTGAAGGAAACAAAGACAGAAGTTTGCCCTTGCTGGGCATCTCAATAGAGGTAAACAGGCGATGCTTTGGGCCCTGATCGCAGCGTTGGCTCTGCTCTCTCCCCGCTGCAGCCGAACCCCTGAATCCAGAATCCTCGCTGGCTTACGACTTCGAGGCCGAGCTGCGCCTGCTGGAGTTGACCAACCAGCAGCGTCCGAGGGCCGGAGCGCCGCCTCTTGAGCTCGACCGGGGGCTGACCCCGAGGTCGCCCGTCAACATGCTGCTCTGCTAGCCTCCAAAGGCGAGTTGTCGCACCAGTTTCCGGGCGATCGAGCGGCTGTCAAAAGCCTCCCCGCACCTGAACCATGCAGCAGAGAACGTAGCCTTCGACAGCGACGCCGATCAGGCGCACCAGGGCTTGATGCACTCGCCGCCCTATCGCTGCAACCTTTGAATGCCAAGTTCAACCTAGTTGGCTTCGGAGCCATCCGAGTTGGGGATACGATTTACCCCATTCGGGCGCAGCCGTACGAGCGTTTGGGGCTCGAGCGTATTCTTGATGTATTCCTCGCCGCCTGCATCCTCTGCTTCCACATACCCCAGGCGCGGCCGCAGTTCAGGAAGGCGATAGCCTCTTTGCGGGTCATGGCGGTGCCGAGTTGGCCGGCGAACTGGCTCAGATGAGCGGCTGTAATTTGTGCAACGACTTTTCCCCGTCTCCGGTTTCTCCTCATGAGCCACCCCCGAGTCGCTAACATACCCCCTGCTGAGCTAGCGGCAACCCCAGGGGGTCACATGTGATGGTGACGTCCATCACAAAACCGGCTGGACCGGCTGGACCACGAGGGCAACTTGAGTCTTTGTCCTCCGTGCTAAGCTGGACGCCGGTTTCCGACCCACTTATGGAGTTGCCGGCGAAGATCCGCGTCGGAACGGCGGGCTGGTCTTATAAAGACTGGAATGGCGTCTTTTACCCCGACTACCTGACGGCCCGCAAAATTCATCCTTTGGAGTACCTGGCGCAGTTCTTCGACGTAGTCGAGATCAACACGTCTTTCTACGGACCGATCAAACCCGAGCTGGCGAAAATCTGGTGCCGCAAAGTTGCCGCCGTCAATCCGACATTTGTATTTACCGCCAAGCTGCTGAAGTCCTTTACCCACTCGCCACTGTCTGTGATGGAACCAACGTCGGCGACCAACATTCGTCCCGGGGAACAAGACGAGGCCCAAACCCGCGAAGGGCTCGATACGCTCGCGTCGGAAGGCCGGCTGGGCGCATTGCTGATCCAATTTCCGGTGTCTTACAAGAACACCTCTCTTAACCGCGAGTATCTTGAACGGTTGCTCCGTCAATTCATCGAGTATCCACGAGTGGTCGAGGTGCGGCATGAGAGCTGGAACAATGCGGAAACAGTCGCGTACTTGGCGGCAGCGAACGTGGGCTTCTGCAATATCGACCAGCCACAGATCGGCCGCTCCCTGTCGCCCACCGAGCACGTCACCGCTCCGGTCGGCTACATCCGCCTCCACGGCCGCAACTACGAAGAGTGGTTCGATTCCGACAATCGCAACGACCGCTACAACTACCTCTACAGCGCCGCAGAACTCCTCGACTGGAAGGAGAAGATCGAACTCGTTGCCCACCAGGCGGAAGTCACCTACGTAGTTACCAACAACCACTTCGAAGCGAAAGCCGGGGTGAATGCGCTTCAGTTGAAGACTCTGTTAAGCGGTCAGCGTGTCACAGCTCCCGAACCGCTGCTGCGTCGCTATCCTGAATTGAAGCAGTTTGCCGATCCCGCAGCGGACAGTTCTGATCCTAATCTTTCGTTGCTGGCGTGAAGACAGGCTCTGGGCGCCAGGCTCTAGGCTCTGGGGTCAACAGAGGCGAGAGAGGCCGTGGTCTACTAGGCTCTTGGCTTCGGGTTCGGCTTTCATTCCGTGATCCTTCCCTTAGAGCCTGGCACCGAGGCGGAAACTTTCCCCTTTCATCAAACGTAATTATCACCAGGCACGGCGGTGACCGGCAAGCCGACTAACTAACTTTCGGCTTGCTGCCGCGTCCAACTGGGCAGAGATAAAGAGGTGGTTTATGGATGCAAAATACAACTACATCATAGACAGCGTGAAATGGCGGCTCGTGTTGAATGTGTCGGGATTCGCGGTGTGGCTGGCAGCGGCGTTCGTACTGCTGAAGACGGCTGGGTAGTCGTGCCCCTCGTCCTACTTCGCGGTCAGTTCAACCTTGGCAGCGTAGTGTGAGTCTACGTATTCCTCCAGGATCTTGATGAACTCGGAGACAATGCGGTCGCCTCTCAACGTCATGAGCAGGCGCCCATCCACATACACTGGCGCTTTGGGTTCTTCGAATGTCCCAGGAAGCGAAATGCCGAGGTTGGCATGTTTTGACTCCCCGGGTCCGTTCACCACGCACCCCATGACCGCCACCTTCATTTCTTCCACGCCGGTATAACGTCTGTTCCACACCGGCATCTGCTGCCGCAGGTAGGACTGGATCTGTTCTGCCATTTGCTGGAAGAACGTGCTCGTGGTGCGGCCGCAGCCGGGGCAGGCGGTCACTTGCGGCGTAAAGCTGCGGATTGCTAACGACTGCAGAATCTGTTGCGCGACGCGCACCTCTTCCGTGCGATCGCCGCCGGGTGCGGGCGTGAGCGAGACGCGAATGGTGTCCCCGATGCCTTCCTGCAATAGAACGCCCAGCGCCACCGAAGAAGCAACAACGCCCTTGGCTCCCATGCCGGCCTCGGTCAATCCAAGATGTAGCGGGTAGTTCGAGCGAGCGGCCAGGGAACGATACACGTCGATCAGGTCTTGCACGCCGCTGACTTTCGCGCTCAAAATAATCTGCTCGGAACCGAGCCCATACTTTTCGGCGAGCGCTGCGGAATTTAGCGCGCTGATCACCATGGCCTCCATGGTGACTTCCCGAGCGTCTTTCGGCTCGGCCAGCCGCGAGTTCTCGTCCATCATACGGGTGAGCAGCGCCTGGTCGAGCGAGCCCCAGTTGACGCCAATGCGCACCGGCTTCTGATGCTTGACCGCAACCTCAATCATGGTGCGGAAGTTGGTGTCATCTTTGCGGCCTACGCTCACATTGCCCGGATTGATGCGGTACTTGGCCAGCCTTTCGGCGCAGCCGGGGTACTTTGTCAGCAGGATGTGACCGTTGTAATGGAAGTCACCGATAAGGGGCACGTTCATGCCCTGCTTATCGAGCTCGTCAACGATCGCGGGAACCGCGGCAGCGGCTTCTTCGTTGTTAACCGTGACCCGCACCAATTCGGAGCCGGCACGCGCCAAGGCCGTCACTTGCTCGACCGTGGAAGGAACGTCGGCGGTGTCAGTATTGGTCATCGATTGCACCACCACCGGTGCATCGCTGCCCATGCGTACGCCGCCGATGGAGGCAGTTACCGTTTTCCTGCGCTGGATATCAGCCATTGCGGGCTTCTAGTTTAACAGAGACGTTGTCACCCCAGCGGAGTCAGCGGAGTCGAAGGATCGCTATCTGGGCGGATACCGCTAACAATCACAATGCACTCTCACCGTTCCTGACCTTACCTGAGAATGCCCCGAGACGGCAGAGGTTCTGACAAGAGTGAAAGGGATCCTTCGACTCGGGCTGAAGGCCTCGCTCAGAGTTGCGATTTTTTGGATTGCAGCGGTTTTTCCGGCACCTAAGCAGCTTGTTTTCAGCACTACCGGGCGAGAAAACGAAAAAGTCACAAACTCTCAGGACGACAGAAGCACCCGTGGAATTCGAAGCTTACGGCAATCGCTGCGACAGCCCCGGCAAGGTCTTGACGATGTCGTTGTAAATCACGGTCACGGCGAACAGCACCAGGAACACGAATGCTGCCTGATAAATGCGCTCTTTGATCTGCAGACTGATATCCCGCCGCATGAGGCTTTCGATCAGGAGCAGCAGGATCACGCCCCCGTCCAGAATCGGAATGGGCAGCAGGTTGAAGATGCCGAGGTTTAAGCTGATGGCTGCGGTCAGTTCCAATAGCGGGGTCCAGCCTTTTTCACTGGCTGCCTCGCCGGCTGCTTGGCCAATCCGGATCGGCCCTTCGACCGAGCGGAGGGAAACCTTACGCTGCACTAGCTTCTGAATCAGTTCCAGAATCAGCGCCGACATGCGCCTATTTCGCTCCAGGGAGAGGCGGAAAGCGTCGGCGAAAGGCAAGCTCGTCACTTTCACAGGATTGCTTTCGACGCCGATCCGGTAGCGTTTCTCCTTGGCGACGTCGGTATCGCTGAGCACTGGCTGAACGGTGAATGTCTTTAGCTCTCCGGCGCGGCGAACCGTCAGCTGAATGGGTTTGTCCTTGGTGACCTTCAGCCGGTCGATCATCGCGACCAGGGCGGGTACGGGAGCGCCATCCATCGAGACAATCTCGTCGCCCACCTTCACCCCGGCCTTCTCTGCCGGCAACCCGTGTTCTAGCGCAGTAATAGTGAGAGGTTGCCTCGGAGCCCAGCCCGCGTAGCCATACTGAGAGACGCTGTAAGGCTTAGGAACGATTGTGGTTTCCAATATCTGGCCGGCGCGCTCGACCGAGATGGGAAGCGCCTGATTGGGATTAAGCTCGACTTGCGGTTCCAATTGCTCCCAGGTCGGATTCTGGATGCCATCTACTTCGACGATGCGGTCGCCCGGTTCGAGGCCAGCTTTGGCCGCGGGCGAACCCTGCTCGATCCAGCTGATAAACGCCGGCTGATCCAGGAATACCGGGTACTCGTAATGCACCATGTAGACGCCGGTAAGCAGCCCGAAAGCTAGCAGGATGTTCATGGCCGGCCCGGCCACGGCGATGATGAAGCGCTGCCAGCGCGGATGGGAAAGGAATTCCTTCGGGTCCCCGGTGCGCTCGTCCATCGGGTTCTCGCCACTCATCTTGACGTAGCCGCCCAGGGGAATCGCGCTGATCCGATAGTCGGTGTCGCCCTTCTTGAAACCCACGAGGCGAGGCCCAAAGCCGATGGAAAACGCTTCAACCCGCACGCCAAAGTACTTGGCGGCAGCATAGTGGCCGAATTCGTGGATCAGGATCATGAATCCCAAAACCACGACCATGGCCAACACAGAGGTCAGGAAAAAAGACATAGACCCGATCACTCCCCTTGCCAAATTGCGGAGGCGGCGTGCGGCAGGGGGGGCTTGCTGCTCCGGCGCTCCACGTGCCGGAGGGCGGTCTGCCTGGCGGCGGCATCCGTTTCCAGCACCTGTCCTATAGATTCAATTTTTTGCGTTCGCGTTTCAAGTAAAACATTCTCGATGATCTCGGGAATGTTGCTGAAACGAATACCGCCTTCCAGAAACGCTGCTACCGCGACTTCATCCGCCGCATTCAGTGCGATCGGCTTGGCTCCTCCGGCCTCCGCCGCTTCGTAAGCCAAGCGCAAACAAGGAAATTTATCCATATCCGGGGGCCGGAAGTCGAGGTGACGTAGGTCGCTGACCGGGAAGCGCAGGTCCGACTTGACGCGCTCAGGATAGGTCAGCGCATAAAGAATGGGGAGGCGCATATCCGTTACCGAGAACTGAGCAAGTATGCTGCCATCCACGAACTCCACCATCGAATGAATCGTGGATTGCGGGTGCACGATCACGTCGACCGAACTGGGCGGCAAGTTGAACAAACGGCAAGCCTCAATCACTTCGAAACCTTTGTTCATCAAAGTCGCCGAGTCAATCGTGATCCGCCGCCCCATTTTCCAGGTCGGATGGTTCAAGGCTTCTGCCACGGTAAGGGCAGCAAATTTGGCTTTTGGGGTATGCAAAAACGGTCCGCCCGAGGCCGTCAGCCAGATGCGCTCGACTTCTTCCATCCGCCCGCCACGCAGGCACTGATGAACTGCGTTGTGCTCACTATCGATGGGCAGCAGCGGGTTACCTTGGCGGCGCGCTTCGGCCGTGATCAACTCTCCCGCCGCAACCAGACACTCTTTATTGGCCAGTCCGACAGTCTTACCCGCCTTCACCGCTTCGTAGGTTGCTTCCAGTCCCGCTACACCGACGATCGCGCTGACTACAAAGTCCACTTCAGGATGGGTTGCGACGCGCACATTTCCCGCCGCGCCGTGCGCAATCTCAATGCCGGAGACGCCGGCAGATTGGAGCCGGGCGCGCAGAGTGTGAGCATTTTTTTCGGATGTGAGCGAGAGCACACGCGGCTTCCAGCGCTGTGCCTGCTCGACGGCAGCATCAACATTGCTGCCCGCCGCGAGCGACGTGATCTGAAAGCGTTCGGGGTAGTTTTCAACGATGTTTAGGGTGCTGCGACCGATCGAACCGGTCGAACCCAGGATGGCAATACGTTTCATTCAGCAAGGAGTGACGTTAGGAAATTCCTGACCGGCCGCATGGGCATTCTGGCCGCATCGCGGACAAACCGGGACGCCCGTCCCTCCATAACCCTCTAAATTATTGCAGAACGCGCCACGCCGCATAGTACCACATCACCGGAGCCGCGAAGAGCAGCGCATCGATGCGATCCAGCATGCCGCCGTGTCCGGGCAGCAAGCCTCCTGAATCTTTCACGCCCGCACCGCGTTTGATGAGCGATTCGACCAGATCCCCCAATTGGGCTGCAATATTGATGCCCGCCGAGAGCAACATAATGGGCAAAAGCGGGGGGGTCTCCAGGGAGAAGATGCCATCCCGCTGATGGATCAGATCGAGGCGCAGGAAGAACTCGCTGATCTGGCGCGCGTGGTCGAACAGCAGAGTTCCCACCACGACGCTGGCCGCCAGCGACGCCAGCGCACCTTCCCACGTCTTTTTCGGGCTGATGCGCGGAGACATCAGCATGCGGCCCATGGAGCGCCCCACAAAGAAAGCAAAAATGTCCCCCGCCCACACCACCAGCAAAAGGTAGAAGACGAGGAATGCGCCCGCCCATTGTTCCCTCAGTTGCACCAGGCATCCCAAAGGAACTGCGAGATAGATAAAGTCAATTGCCGACACCATGGCAGCCGGGAAGGTCTCCCGCAAACTTGCCCGCCGCATTCCAATTGTCCAAAAAAGAAAAGGAGCCAGGGCGGCGAGAAAAGCTGTTCCACATGCGAAAATCGCGGTATCCAGCAGAGGATTCTCGTAGCCGGGTACGGCGATCAAAGCAAAGAACAAGCTGACGTATGCGTAGGTCGGTTTGCGAAAGGGGCGAACCTCGTAGGCTTCCGAAACCTTCAGGAATTCACTGCTGGCCACCAGTGCCACGACTGCGGCCACAATGGCTAGCACCCAGACCGGCGCCTTCAGCACCAGCACGAGGACGCTGGGGATCAGTACGACGGCCGTGCCAACGCGCTTGACGAGGTGCCACCCGCCGCTGTCAGCCACGCGCCTTCTTTACAGCGTGATCGCCGTGAGAATTCCCGCCTTCCACCAGCCCGCCGTAGCGCCGCTCCCGCTTCTGGTATTCGGCAATGCCTTCGAGCAGGTGCACCCCGCGGAAATCCGGCCACAGGGTGGGCGTGACATAGATCTCGGCGTAGGCTAGTTGCCACAGCAGGAAGTTACTCAGGCGCATCTCGCCGCTGGTGCGGATCACCAGGTCGGGGTCGGGCAGGTGCCGGGTGTAGAGGTTTTGCGAGATGGATTCTTCATCAATTTCGAGGTGATCCAAGCCGCCATTCTGTGCCGCGGCATCGACCATGGAGCGGAATGCGTCCACCAGCTCCGAGCGCGCGCTGTAATTCAACGCGAGAGTCAGCACCATCCCGGTATTTTCGGCGGTAGCTTCTCGCGCCCACTCCATTTTTTCCTGCACGGTCTCGGGAAGTTCGTGCTGGCGCCCGATGTATTCGAGGCGAATATTGTTCTTATTCAGCGTGGGCACTTCCTGCTTGAGATAGCGGCACAGCAGATGCATCAGGAAGTCGACCTCGCTGCGTGGACGCCGCTTCCAGTTTTCTTCCGAAAAAGCGTACAGCGTGAGCGAAGGAATTTGAATGCGCGCCGCCGTTTCCACCGTTGAGCGCACCGCCTCGACGCCTGCGCGATGTCCCGCGACGCGGGGAAGATGGCGCCGACCTGCCCAGCGGCCATTGCCGTCCATGATGATGGCGATGTGTTGTGGGAACCGCTTCGGATCCAGCCGCAAGTAAGCTTCTGTTTCCTTGCGGTCCAGCCCGGCGGGGACTGTTGCCTGCAAGAGTAACCTCTGCTGAATCATGAAGCTAACACAGCGCTTACAGGTCTGGCAATCGAACGGTCACAGTGCCAGGCAAGGGGCTAATTGGGAGACAGGGCCGACTCTTCGGGCACCAGACGGATGGCCAGCTTTTCCGTCCGTCGCAACACGGTAACTTCGGTCGACACTGCTCCCGGCAGATCGCTCAACAGACGGTGCAGGTCATCGATGCCGCCGACCTGCTTGCCGCCAAGCTGAATAATCACGTCGCCTTCGCGAAGATCGGCTCGTTGTGCCGGGCTGTTGTTTTCGACCGATAGAACAACGACGCCGCTCTCGACGGCTAGATCGTGGAAGCGCACAAGCCGCCGGTTGAGGGGCGCGGTTTGGGCGACGACTCCAATGTAACTGCGCCGAATGCGGCCATCTCGAAGCAGCCGGCTGGCGACAAACTTTGCAGTGTTGATGCCAATGGCAAAGCACAGTCCTTGCGCCAGCATGATGGTGGCCGTGTTCACACCCACGACTCGTCCATCGCAAGTCACCAGCGGCCCGCCGGAATTGCCCGGATTGAGGGCCGCGTCGGTCTGAATGACATCATCGATCAGTCGCCCGGATTCTGATCGCAAGGACCGTCCCAGCGCGCTGACTACGCCAGCCGTTACGGTGTACTGGAAGCCATAAGGGTTGCCGATTGCGATTACCAGTTGTCCGACTCGCAGCTGTTGCGAATCGCCCAGGGGCACAGCCATCAGCCCGGTTCCATCAACCCGGATCACCGCCAAGTCCGTGGCCGGGTCGTCGCCAATCACCGTGGCAGGGAAGCGCCTTCCATCGTTCGACGACACCTCAATCCGAGCTGCGCGATGCACCACGTGGCTATTGGTAAGAATCAGCCCGTCGGGAGTGAAGATGAAGCCCGAGCCTCCACTCTGTGCCTCTCGGTCGCCCCGGCGCGTATTGATGCGCTGGGTAACATCGATCTTGACGACCGAGGGGCTGACCTTCTCGGCGGCGCCTACCACTGCCCGTGAGTAGGCATCCAGCAGGACTGACTCCTGATCCGGAGTCTGAGAGAGAGGCCGGTTCGCTTCCGGCGACCCGTCTAAGCCGGCATGCAAAAGTTCGAAGTTCATGCCAGATAGATGAACTTCGATTCAGAACAGATTCAGTGGCCACGAGGCAGGAGGGCCGACCAACCACCCCGAAAAAAGCCGGGGCCCGGAGGACCCCGGCAGTGAGTTGGCTGGTTGCCCGGAAAAAACTCGCATGACCAATTCTTTTGCCAGCGCCCTTGGATTACAAATCACTGGCTACAGTTGCTTCCGCTACGCGCTCCTGCGCGGGCGCACCGTCAAATCCCGCACCTGCGCCAGCACGCTGGACATCTGCATGCCGTTCAGTTGCGAGATAAACGGCAGCAGTTCCGCGATAAACTGGTCCTCGGCCAGTACGCGGATTTCCTCCTGCCGGTTACGCTCGCCGCCGCTGAGCAAGTCGGGTACCGTGACTTCGAGGGCACGCGCCAACCGCGCCAAGGAGGACAGGGTTGGGGTGGCTTTCTCGTTCTCGATCTTGGAGACGTAAGTCCGCGGCACGGCCATGCGCGTCGCCAGTTGTCGCTGGCTTAGCCCGTTGCGCAAGCGCAACGAGCGGATCGACGTCGCCAGGTTCAGGTGTCCATGGCCGGTGACGACCGGCATGACATGCGGCGTGGGTGGAGCTATTACCACCTCCGCTTCCTCCTGGTCGAGCGCAGTGTGGCAGCGGCGGCAAAGATTGTTAGTTGTACGGAATTGAACGAGAAGACAACGGTCGCAGCGAACGACTTCCCTGGAATTCACAGGGGCGAGGATCGTGGCCATCTAGGTTTTGGGAGTTGCCAGAGCCGGGCTACTCCTGGAATCGCGGAGGAAACGATCCCAACCAACCCCAAATCTGCGGGAGATGCCTGTGGAAGTCAAGGGAATTCTGGAAGTAAACAGCAGGTTGGTCGTATTAAAACCAAAACCATTCGGGGAAAAAACCAGAGAAGACGGGTAAAAGACATGAATGATCGCGATTCGGCGTGGTGTTTACTAACTGAGTTCACCCAGTCAGAAAGTTTACGCAAGCACGCCCTGGCGGTGGAAGCATGCATGCGCTCCTACGCCCGCAAGCTGGGAGGAGACGAAAATCTCTGGGGCGTGGTCGGCCTTATCCACGATTTCGACTACGAGAAATATCCCGGCCGGGAAGATCACCCGTACAAAGGGAACGAGATTCTGAAAGAGCGTGGCTGGCCTGACGAGATTCGCAAAGCCGTCATGTCGCACGCCGAGTACACCGGTGTGCCTCGCGAGACGCCGCTGGAGAAAGCGCTCTTTGCCTGCGACGAACTGGCCGGATTCATCACCGCCTGCGCTCTGGTCAAACCAGGGAAGTCTCTGGCGGAAGTGGAAGCCAAATCCGTGCGAAAGAAAATGAAGGACAAAGCTTTCGCCCGCAGCGTAAACCGCAACGACATAGTCCAGGGCGCCGCCGCACTGGGCGTTGACCTCGAAGAGCACATCGCCTTCTGCCTCGAAGCCATGAAGGCAATCGCCGGCAAGCTTGGCCTGGAGGGAACCGCGGCGAAAGCGCAAACTACGTAGGCACAGCCGCCCTCCTCTGTGCAGAGGAAAGCTACTCCGGCTACTACCGGCGGTATATCAAGACGCCGTCTGCTCTGACTTGGGTGCCAAGTTTTCGCGAAGAACCGCAAAATCCAGCGACTCGCCCGTGGCCAGCACCGGCTGAATACTGCTCCCCCTCTTCTGCACAATTTCGCGCGCCCGCGCTTCTGGCAAACAGTAACGAAGATCGATTCTAATGACGGTGTCGCCCGACCATTCTGCTTCTCTGGCAAAGGCCCTCGGGAACAAATACAGTTCTCTGATCTCCGGAATCGTAGCCGCTGCAGCAGGAAGACCATTCCTTACCTCGGAGTTAAGTTCTTTTGCTGGAACTCCAATTGCCCCGTTCCCCGCGGGCTTGATGCTCGGTTGCTCCACGTTTGACTGCTGATGGGATGATCCCTTTCGAGAGCAGCTCAAATTCGGGGCGCAATACTCGGCCGCCCGGACGAATCATCTTCCGGATGGGATCAAAGGGGTCGATCACGATCCGTCTATGACAGTCTCGATTGCGAATTGGAAAATGCACACCAATACTGGAAGGGAGTACTTGGGTCACCTTCCTACTTGGCTGCAACCTGTGGAGGAGCCCCAATCCGCATCCTCAAGCAGTACATAGAATCTGAGAAGACACCGACTTAACCGAGTCGCTTATATCCCCGCCCTAACTAACTAAGGGCGAGGTTTTAGGCTCCATCGGATAATTACCGCAGCGCCGAGGCAATCTTTCCGGCCGAGAGTACGTCCGCAATCCTGGCGAAATCGCTGTACATCGTCCTATCTTTTTCCATCGGGGAACACACGGCTCGAATCGCACCATAGGCACTCAGCAACCGCTTGCTTGTCTTCATGGGAGCTAGAAAGTCCAGCGCCTGGGCGGCGGCCATGGCTTCAATGGCCAGCACATTCCGGGTGTTGTCAACGATGCGCCTCAGCTTCAGCGAGGCTGTCATGCCCATCGAAACGTAGTCTTCCTTGTTTCCCGAAGTCGTAATCGAGTCCACCGACGCGGGGTGGGCCAGCACTTTGTTCTCGCTGACCAGGGCCGCCGCCGTCACCTGCGCCATCATGAACCCGGAGTTGAGTCCTGCCCCAGCCGCGAGAAATGGCGGCAAGCCTTCGTTCAGAGCGGGGTTCACCAGGCGTTCTATGCGTCGCTCGCTGATCCCCGCCAGCGAAGTGAGCGCAATGGCCAGAAAGTCCAGCGCGAACGCCACCGGCTCGCCATGAAAATTGCCGCCAGAAAGGACATCGCCGTGCGGCGCATCCAACACCGTGCCCATGGAGCGGTCGCCGACTTCCCGTGCCCGCGCAAAGACCAGCGGGTTATCCACGGCGGAATTGATTTCCGTTTCCATGACTTCCCTCGCATGGGCCAGCGTGTCGCGCACCGCGCCGTGTACTTGCGGGATACAGCGCAGGGAATAGGCGTCCTGCACCCGCTGGCAATCGCGATGCGATTCCCGAATCTGGCTCCCCTCGAGGACCTTGCGCAAATTTTCTGCTGTTTTCAGCTGCCCGGGATGAGGGCGCGCTTGGTGAATGCGTTCATCGAAAGCCACATCGGTCCCGCGCAGCGCGTCCAGCGTCAAGGCGCCGATCACGTCCGCCGAATCAACTAGAGTCTCCCCTGCCAGCAGGGCCAGCGTCCCGACGGCAAGCATCGCTTGCGTTCCGTTTATCAGCGACACCGCTTCTTTAGCCTCGGGCACGATCGGCTTGATTTGCGCCGCCCCCATGCCTTCGGCACCGGAGATTCGGCCACCTCTGGCGTCGAAGCACTCGCCTTCGCCAATCAGCACCAGGGCAAGATGCGCCAAAGGAGCCAGGTCGCCGCTGGCTCCCACGCTGCCCTGGGAAGGAACGACGGGTGTGACGCTGCGGTTCAGCATCTCGCAAAACCTGTCGAGAACAATGGCGCGTATCCCTGAGAATCCCTTGGACAAAGAATTAGCGCGCAACAGCATCATGGCCCGGGTTTCGGGAATGGAAAGCGGCTCGCCGACTCCCGCCGCATGCGAGCGCAGCAGGTTCACTTGCAGTTCGCGAATCTGATCCCCGGCAATGCGCACGTCAGCCAACTTTCCCACCCCGGTGGTGATCGCATAAGCGACCTTGTTGCCCGCCACCAGAGCATCGACCACTGCCCGCGCGCGATCGACCGCCACACGTGCCTCGGGATGGAGCAGAACCGGACGATGCTCCACCGCGACCTCGCGTACCTGCTCGAGAGTCAGGTCGTTGCCGTTGATGTGGAGAGCTTGCAAGGGAGTCTCTAGTTTCTGGTGTGGAGTCTCGGACCTGCCTGGCCGGTCAAAGGCCCGGCCCCACACGGCCCACGGCCTCACGAAACGCACGCATATACTTTTCCGGAATCAATCTCCGGTTCAGGTTCTCATCGGTTACGACATGAGTCGTTTCTGCCTCGGCCAGAAGCGTTCGATCACTCACCCGCACGGCCTGGTATTTGAAACGCACCACCGACTCGCGGACGTTTTTCAGATGCGTGCGAATGACGATCTCGTCATCATACCGGGCCGGTGCTTTGTACCGGCAGCGCGCATTCACCACGGCGATGTAGCAGCCGTCTTCGCGTTCCATCTCGCGATAAGAGAACCCGAGTTGCCGCAGCAGTTCTACGCGTCCAACTTCAAACCAGATGAAATAATTCGAGTGATACACCACGCCCATCTGGTCGGTTTCCGCGTAACGCACCCGCACCCGGCTCTCTGAGATTGTGGGCTCCCCATCGCTCCTCGCGCCAGTCATTTCGAAACCCACCGCGGCTTGCGCTTCTCCAAAAACGACGTGATTCCCTCGCGAAAATCCCCAGTGGTTCGAATGCGGGCATTGTCTTCGATCGCGTCTCGAATCTGCTGATCCAGTTGCGAGGCAATGAATCCGTTGATTAACTTCTTGGTGGCACGGACCGAAGACGGACTGTTCTCCAGAAGCTGCGAGGCCAGCTCGTGCGCCCGCTCCCGCAGGCGTTCTGACGCTACAACTTCATTCACCAGCCCATAGCGATGCGCCTCGGCCGCATCGAAGAGGCGCCCCGTCAACAGCAAATCGCGCGCAATCTTGTGTCCCACTTGCCAGACGAGGATCGAGGAAACAATCGCTGGCACAAAGCCGATCTTCACTTCGGTGTACCCGAACTTGGCTTCGGGAACCGCCAGGGTGAAGTCGCACATTGTGGCCAGGCCCGTGCCTCCCGCAATCGCGGCGCCGTTAACAGCGGCAATCGTCGGCTTGGGAAATTCATAAAGCCCGCGGAAGATGCCAGCCATGCGGGCGGAATCTTTCAGGTTGTCGTCGTGCGTGTTGCCCAGCAGCCCTTTCAGCTCGTCCAGGTCCATGCCCGCGCAAAAGGCTTTGCCCGCACCGGCGAGGATGACGACTTGCGAGGGAGAACGCTCGATTTCGTCGAGCGCCGCCATCAACTCGTCGACAAGTTGAAAGCTGATGGCATTGCGTTTCTCGGGCCGATTTAGAGTAACCGTGGCAACGCCACCATGGTGCGCAACTTGGATCGCCGAGTAGTTCATGCTTTCTGTTGAGTGGTCATGCAATTTATGGATTGACTTGTCATCTTTATTCCTTATTCCTTATGACTTGTCTCCTTATGACTTGTCATCCTGAAGTTTGTGACTTTTTCGTTTTCTCGCAGCCCGTGATGCCGGAAAACGAGCCGCTTAGGTGCCGGAAAATCGCCTCAATCCCAAAAAGCACAAACTCTGAGCGAAGCGAAGGACTTCGTTTTCAGTCCGCCGCGGAAGAACCGATGTACTTCGCGCCAATCCCCAACGATGCTTTGAGCAGCCCATCCAGAGATTTCAGGGGCGGCAACCCGGCGCCCTTTCCGCCCAGCGTCTCAAGCACCTTTTCGGTGGGAATGTTTCCTACGAGTGCGTCCTGCGCGAAGGGACATCCGCCCAGTCCGGCCAGGGCCGAATCGAACCTGCGGCAGCCCGCGTCGTAAGCCGCCAATATCTTGTCCGCGGCGTGTCCCGGGCGGCTGTGCAGATGCAGCCCGATTTCCAGATAGTCGTATTGCGCTCTCACGGCGCCGACCAATTCCCGAATCTGCTCTGGTGTTGCTAATCCGACCGTGTCGGCCAGCGAAATCATGTGAATATCTTCCGCTTCCAGCAGTCCGACCGCCTCAACCACTTCCTCCACGCTCCAGTCCTCGCCGTAGGGGTTACCGAAGGCCATCGAGATGTACACCACCACGCCCAGCCCCGCTTGGTTCGCCTTGCCCTTAATTTTTTCCAATTCGTCGATGGCCTCATCCAACGCCTGTTTCTGGTTATTGCGCAGGAAGGTTGGCGAAACCGAATAGGGAAACCCCAGGGTGCGCACCGCGTTGGTGCTGATCGCCCGCTCCGCCCCTTTCTCGTTCACCACGATACCGATGATCTCGACATCGTCCGGCGGATCGACCTCCGCCAGCACTTGTTCCGAGTCAGCCATCTGCGGCACCGCCTGGGGCGAAACGAAGGAGACCGCATCGATGTGCTTGAAACCCGCGCTGATCAAAGCCTGCAGATAATCAATCTTAATGTGCGTAGGAATCTGCCCTTTCAGCCCCTGCCAGGCATCGCGCGGACATTCGATGAGTTTCACTGCGTCAGGCATGGTGTTGATCGGGATTTTCGAATTAACAACTGTCGAATTTCGGACTTTGGGTCGGTCAATCCGAAAATTCGCATTCGAAAATTCCTCCTAAGTCTGCAAGACTCCCACCTTGAACTCTGCCACGTCCGGGTTGAGCGCCGTGGCTTCCAGCGCCTGCATGATGGCGTCACGAGTTTCGAGCGGATCAATAATCTTGTCGATCCACAATCGCGCAGCACCATACCGAGGATCGGTCTGCTCCTGGTAAGTTTTCTTCACCGACTCGTACAGTTCCTTACGCTCGTCTTCGCTCAACTTCTTGCCGCCGCGCTCCAGCTGCTTGATCTTGATTTCCACCAGCGTGCCCGCCGCCGAATCGCCGCTCATGACTGCATAGCGGGCCGTGGGCCAGGCGAAAACGAATCGCGGGTCGTAGGCTTTCCCGCACATGGCATAGTGTCCGGCGCCGAACGAGCCGCCGATGATCACCGAGATTTTCGGCACGACGGAATTGGAGACAGCGTTCACCATCTTCGCGCCAGCTTTGATAATCCCGCTCCACTCCGCGTCGCGGCCGACCATGAAGCCGTTCACGTCGTGGAAGAAGACCAGCGGAACCAGGTTCTGGTTGCAGTCCATGATGAAGCGCGCCGCTTTTTCCGCCGACTCGGTATAAATCACGCCCCCGAATTCCATGCGCTTGCGGCCTTCGTGATCCACCTGCTGCGCATGTAATTTCTGATTGGCGACGATGCCGACGGCAAATCCCCCTATCCGCGCGTAGCCACAGATGACGGTCTTGCCGTACTCCGGCTTGTATTCATCGAACCGGCTTTCATCCATGACGCGCGCCAGGATCTCCTTCGTGTCATAGGGGCGCGCCGGCGAGGAATCAAAGATGCCGTAGATTTCCTCGGCGGCCTGGGCCGGCGGCCGGGGTTGCTTGCGATCCCACGGCGACTGGCGCCGGTAGCCCCATTTCTCAACCAGGGATCGAATGCGGGCGATGCAGGCCTCATCATTCGGCTCGCGAAAATCGGCGGTCCCGCTGATGGCTGAATGCATGGCCGCGCCGCCCAACTCTTCCGCGGAACATTTCTGCCCGATTGCCGCCTGCACCAGCGCCGGGCCGGCGAGGAACAGCCCGCTGCCTTCAGTCATCAGCACGTGATCGCACATGACCGGCAGATATCCGCCTCCGGCGACGCACATCCCCATAATGGCCGCAATCTGCGGAATGCCCATGGCCGACATCACCGCGTTGTTGCGAAACACGCGCCCAAAATCGTCGGTGTCGGGAAAGACATCTTCCTGCAGCGGCAGAAACACTCCGGCCGAGTCCACCAAATAAAGGGTCGGAATCCGATTCTCGATCGCGATGTTCTGTGCCCGGATGACTTTTTTTGAGGTCATGGGAAAGAACGCCCCCGCCTTCACCGTGGCGTCGTTCACGATCAGCATCACCATTCGGGTGTGAATGCGCGCCAAACCCGTGATCACTCCCGCAGCCGGCGCGCCGCCCCATTCCTCGTACATCCCGTGTGCCGCGTAAATGCCCAGCTCGAAGAACGATCCCGGATCGGCGAGCAGGTCAATGCGCTCGCGCGCGGTCATCCGACCCTTCGCGTGCTGGCTCTCGATCGCCTTGGGCCCGCCACCTTCACGAATTTTTTCCTCTTCATTGTGGACGGCTGCCATCAGGTCGGCCAGGGCGCGCATATTGGCTTCAAAACGCCGGGAAGTGGCGTCCACCCGCGATTCGAGGACATTCGAAATCGTCAGCGTACTGGGATCGGCAGGGTCTCTACGGTCAACCATCGGTTCGGTACCCGAAACTGGTTACGGTATACCAGCGGAGCAGAGAGGTGCAAACCCGGCGGCAGGGCGCGCCGGGCGCAGACGGAAGCTGTCGGGTCAAGGTATCAGGTCTCAGGCCCAAAAAGTGCTGTCATTCTGTCCGTGACAACGACGGGTGTTGGCAAGGTTAAAAGACAAAACCAAAGCCGGCATAGCGAAGGATCTCTACGTTTCCTGGTGAACTTAACTTCTTCTCTGTGCCTCCGTGCCTCTGTGGCGGATTCTTCTACCGAGTTCACCTGCGGCTTCGGCAACTGGATTCTCAGTCACCTCGTCCACCAGACCGAACCCGAGCGCGGCGGGAGCATGAATCTTCTCCGCCGCGATGAACATCTCGAGAGCCCTTGCCTTGCCGATCAATCGAGGTAACCGCTGGGTTCCTCCCCATCCGGTGATCAAGCCCAGGGCGGCGCCTTGATGCCCAAAAATCGCGGTTGGCGACGCAATCCGTCGATGACATGCCAGCACCAAGTCCAGTGCGCCTCCCATGCAGTAGCCGTTGATTGCCGCATACACGGGGGCAGGGAAGCGCTCGACATCCGCCATGAGTGCCTGACCCATCTTTGAAAATTCATACCCCTGCGGCCCGGTCAGTCGAACGATCTCCGCCAGTTCGGCTCCCGCGGAAAAGAACTTCTTGTTTCCCGTGATGATCAAGGGCTTGGGATCCAAAGCTAATTCGCGAACCGCGGCAGTCAGCGCGAGCACGCAGGCGCGAGTCAGGCGATTCGTGCCGTCAGCCGACTCGAAGCGCAAAAGCGTGATCCCCTCGCAGCTTTCGATCGTGAAGTGGGGAGAAGGGGCAGACATTCTCGCAGCAAGCATACAGAAGTGCGGCCGGAAGGTCTTGGGAGCTACGTGCGTTCTTGAATTTGAAGACCTATCCAGCGGCTGGCACGCCGCGCGGCTTCACGTTGGCGCGAATGAAGGTGACGATCTCGTCCATGGCCGTGCCCGGCTGAAAGATGGCGGCAACGCCGGCTTTCTTGAGCCCATCGATGTCCTGGTCGGGAATGATGCCCCCGACCACTACCAGCACGTCAGCCATCTTGTGTTGCTTGAGCAGGTCCATGACGCGCGGCACGATGGCGTTATGGGCGCCGGAGAGAATCGACAATCCTATGACGTCCACGTCTTCCTGCAGTGCCGCATTTACCACCATCTCCGGAGTCTGGCGCAACCCGGTATAGATGACCTCCATGCCGGCATCGCGCAGCGCGCGGGCAATCACTTTAGCGCCGCGATCGTGCCCGTCCAATCCCGGCTTGGCCACCAGGACGCGGATTTTCGCTTCCTTCGCCATCGCCCTCATTTAATCACAAACCAGACGAAGTTCCACGAACATTGCCAATTGCCGACTGCCGATTTGGACCTGCGCGGAACGGCCGGTTTCGATTGGCAATGGGAAATCGACAATCAGCAATTTTCTACATTGTCTTGATGTCCATGCTGCGCCACAGATACCAGCAAGCCACGCTGCGGTAGGGCGCCCAGCATTTTGCGATCTTCTCCACCTCGAGCGGCTTGGGCAGCTTGCGTTTGTTGTAGTGCTTGCGAATCGCCATCTGTATGCCCAGATCACCTGTGGGCAACACATCCGGACGCCGCAGTGCGAACATCAGGAACATGTGCGCGGTCCACACCCCAATGCCTTTCACCTCGGTGAGTCGCTTGATTACCTCAGCATCAGAAAGGGCAGGCAGTTGGCCGAAATTGAGTTCGCCGGACTGTGTTTTGGCCGCCAGGTCGCGCAGGTACGAGAGCTTTTGCCGGGACAGACCGACCCCGCGTAACTCGTCTTCCGATAGCTTGAGAATGCCCTCAGGCGTGAGGGGCGAGCCGGCTAGATCCGTGAGACGCTTGAAAATGGTCGCGGCGGCTTTGCCATGCAGTTGCTGGTAGACGATGGCTTCGGCCAGATGATGAAACCCAGGTTCGTCATAGTTCATGCGAAACGGCCCGACGCGTTCGATGAGCGCCGCCAGTACAGGATCGGACTTTTTCAGGTGAACAATGCCTTTGCGCATGCGAGTACTGATTCAGAGAAGTTATCCGGAGACGCAAGAAAATGCTGACCCGGTTCCGGGACTGTGCTCCTGAGCCCCAAGCCCCTGAGCGGGCAACCCCATCTCCGCCTGTTCAGTCTAAAGCTCCATGGTCGAGGACGGTCTAACCCAAACACTGCTCGTTTCGGCAGTCCTCCTGTTGTCGATTGCCGCCGCCGGGGCCCAGAGCAGTCAAAACCGCGGCGTGCTGTCTTCCCATAGCAACTCCTCGAAGACAGAAACAGCCGCCCGAGACCTCACCTTGCAGGGCTGCATCGGAGGACACCAACGCTATACCTTCATGCAGGCAGGCACCGGGGTGATGTTCCAGTTGAGGGGGCGAGACCCTCGATTCGCTGCAATCGGCCGCCACCCGAATCTCAGCCATCTCCACCCGAAGCCGCACCAGTGAATCGCTGCGACTCTAGTCGTGACCTCCCGGATGAAGCAGCATGGCAATACCGAGCGCCAGGATGATCGAGGAGACAAGCGCTCGAAAGATTCGCTCCGGGATCCGGCGCAGCAGCGGTTGTCCGAAGATAGTACCGGCCAAAACGCCCAGGGACGCCACCAGGACCAAAGGCCAGGTGCCGATCAGCTCGCTCCACTCCGAAGCGATGTACACGGGCATGCGGAACACATCCACGAGCAGCGCGATAGCGGTGGCGGTGGCCACGAAGGCTTCTTTGCTCAGTTGGAAGCCCATCAGGGCGGCGGAGCGGATGCCACCTTGATTTCCCACCAGCCCGCCAAATACGCCCGACAAGGCGCCCGCGACCAAACCTGTTCCTTTGCCAAATCGCATGCGCGAGGCGAGCCCAGTTAGTCCCATAACGCCAGCGAAGACCAGCAGAGCGCCAAGAACATAGCCCAGCACAGCGCTTTTGAACCACACCTGGAGCCAAGCCCCGGCCAATCCACCAGCGGCGCTGCTGATCCCGAACGTGAGGAGCACGCGGCGATCCACGTGTTTTCGAATGAACCAGAAGCGCAGCAGGGTTCCCGCGAGATGCGGAAACGAAACCGCCGCAACCGCCGGCTTGGTGCCGAGCCGCCCGGCCACGAGCGGAGTAAGAATGCTTCCAATGCCGAAACCGGCGATCGAGCCGATCCCGCCCGCAATTGCGGCGGCCAGGAACGCAATCAACTGGAAGAGCATAGGCGTAGATGAGCCTACGGGAGAGCTTTTTCTTTTAGGTCCAAAGCGGCTTGTTTTACGTTCTCCGGCCTGCCCAAGTCGCGCCAATAATACTGGTCGGCGCGGAAACCCACGATTTTTTCTCCCCGTGCGGCAAGACTTAGATAAGACGTAATAATGGAGAAAATGCCTTCTTCCTTCATCATGGGAAGAAGACGCGGGGAAATGACGTGGATGCCGGAAAACGCCAGCGGCTCTGGCTGGGGCGACGGGCGAACCAGGGCATCGGGCTGATCGCGCCCGGCCCTACGACCGCAAAGCTGAAGCCGCTCGTCAAAGAGCAGGTACCGGGAAGTCTTGCGGTCCTGTACCGCCAGAGTGGCGAGGGCGTGATTTTCCAAATGAAATTCGACCATGCGACCGAGGTCAATCGTGCTGATGACGTCGACATTGTGCAGAATGAAAGAGGGGTCGGGATTCGTCGAATTCTCCAGGAAAAAATAGGCAGCCTTCTTCAGGCCGCCGCCGGTATCCAGTAAGACGTCCTCGCGAGAGACCGCGATCCGCATGCCGAAGTTGTGGTTGGCTTTCAAATATTCCACAACCATGTCGGCGAAGTGATGTACGTTGATGATCACCTCGTGAATCCCAAAGCTGCGCAGGCGAGCCAGGGTGATTTCCAACAGCGTGCGGCCCGCGATCTCCACCAGGGCCTTGGGGCGATCGTCCGTAAGCGGCCGTAAGCGCGTACCCAGGCCGGCGGCCAGAACCATCGCTTTCATTTACCCAGGTTCTCCAGTTCAACATGCCGCACCGCCACTGCCAGCCCATTCCGGGCCCGCAAATGTTTCGCCAACTGCTCGGCCAGGTAAACCGAGCGATGCTGGCCGCCGGTGCAGCCGAAGGAAACCATCAAATTTTTGAACCCCCGGCTCTGATAATTGGCGATGCTGGCATCCACCAGCGACATGACGCTGGCGAGATACTGATGCACGCTTTCCTGCTGGTTCAGGTAATCGATCACTGGCGCATCTTTCCCCGTCAGGCTCTTGAATCGTTCCTCGCGTCCGGGATTAGGGAGGCTGCGGCCATCGAACACAAACCCACCCCCATTTCCGCTTTCATCCTTGGGCAGGCCGCGGTGAAACGAGAAACTGAAAATCCGAACTGCCAGATTATCGGCGTCGGAAGCCAGGCTCTGCAATTTCTCCGAGCGCAGCATGCCCTGAAAAGCGTCCATCAGCGCGGGTAAAGCGACGGGCAACGTGACGTGATGAAGCAGCCAGCGCAAATTCTTCAGCGCGTAGGGCACGCTCTGCAGAAAATGCGCTTTGCGTTCATAGAAGCCGCGAAAGCCATACGCACCCAGCGCCTGCATGATGCGGACATAGACGTAGCCGTAGTAGTACTCGATGAACGCCCCGCGATCAAGCTGAATCAGGCTACCCACGCTGTCGAGATAATGATCGAGCAATTGCTGGCGCAGCTCAGGAGGCAAATCCGCCTTGGCGTCGTACAAAAGCGAGGCAATGTCATATTGCAGGGCGCCTTTGCGGCCACCCTGGTAATCGAGGAAAAACGGCTGGCCATCGCGCAGCATCACGTTGCGTGACTGGAAGTCGCGATAAAGAAAATAGTTGTGGTCTGCGCTGAGCAGGAATTTCGTCAGGCGGCCGAAATCATCTTCCAGGGCCTGTTCGCTGAAGGGAATGGCGGCGAGCCTGAGGAAGTAATACTTGAAATAATTCAAGTCCCACGCGATGGACTGGCGATCGAAGCTGCCCCGTGGATAACACACCTTGTAATTCAAATCGCGTCCGGCCTCGATCTGGAAACGCGGCAGAACGGCGGCAACTTTCTCATAGATCTCCACTACTTGCCGAGCAATATCCCTGCCTGTGCGGTTCTTGGAGAGAAAGTCGAAAAGCGTTGTGTCGCCCAGGTCTTCTTCCAAATATGCCCCCTGGGTCAGGTCTTCCGCGTAAATCTCCGGCACCGGCAGCCCATGCCGGCGAAAGTGCCGGGAAAATTCCAGGAAAGCGACATTCTCCTCGCGCACGTCGTACAGAATTCCGATAGCGCTGGATTCTTCGTTGGACAACCGCAGGACTTTTCGGCCCGAACCGCCCAGCTGGCCCTGCAGCGGCTGCACCCGTTCGACAGGCGCGTGGAAATGCCGCTCAAAAAGATTCTTGAGAACTTCCATGAGTATCGGTCCCGATCGAGTAAAGATAACATCGAACTCGTCGCCCAATCGAGGCACCGGGTCCGCGCCCCTAGGGACAATAGGCTCCAGAAAAAGCGCGGCCGATACCCCTCGAGGCCCGGTTCTGTCGACGAATCATGGAGCTGAGATGGGCGAGAACTTTGGACTCTGGCTCCTACCGCATCGCAATCGGACATGCACGAAAGTAACCCCGTTTTTGCCGTGTTTTGGCACGGACGGGCCATTCCGATCAGGCTACCGGCTCGCTACTATCACGCTTATGGAGCGCGGGTTTATGCTTGAAGATACAGTTCGTGACAGCCTGCTTCTTACTCTGGCCGAATACTACGAGAATAATCCGCGGGAGTTTTGCCGAATTCCCAAGGGCGATCTTGCCTCCGCCCTGTTTCGCGAAACAGTCGCCGAACTGCGAAACGAAGGCTACGTGGAAGAAGAAGTGCGCGGCGTAATCCGCTTCACCCAGCGGGGATATGGGATATAGAGCGTACAGGGCAGGCACTCCCCTGTGCTATTTCAGCGAAAAGTTAGCCTGAGAATCCCCGACCCTTCATTCCCGAGTCATCAATCCGCGAAGCTATCAGGATGAGTCGCTGAGCGTGCTGGCGGTTGCTTTTCCGAAGTCCGAAGCGTTGGTGCTGTCGCCTCTTCCGTATACCCCCGATCAGGCTCTTGCCGGTCTGGTCCAGAGCCCGCAGCATGGGAACCGCTTCGGCAGGCTCCATGATGACAGAAACGGTCTGCGCGCTCGCGCCACAACCCGGGCACCCGAGCGGGTGAGCCTCCAGCACGCTTTCGATCAGGCATACCCAAAATTAGGCGTACCCACGATGCCGCGAGGTGCTCGCTGTGGCAGTCCGGGCAACGGACCAGCGCATCCCGACGTCAGAATCCAAGAGACGAGTGCGATTCCCGGGAGCCACAGCAGCACGCCGGTCACGATGAAGACCGGATAGGTTCCCATCACCATCATGGAATTCATGTTTTTCTGCAGCGTTGAACTTACCTTGCTCCGGCAATTGCATACGGGGGTTACGGCGGCCACACCCATGAGCACGAGCCATTTCACACGGGCCCAGGCCCAACGCCACGCTGGCCGGATGTTAGTCAGATGCAACTTGTAGTCATGCCAGTTCCGCAACAGAGTCCAAAGCGGGAAGGTCAACAAGCAGCCGCCCGCGGTTGGGTGAATCCGGGACAAAATCTCGCGGGTCGGCCGCTCCGAATGCAGCCCAAAGAACAGAATCAGAATCAGGATGGCTGCCGTGAAATAGCACACCATGAAGGGAACCGCGATAGACCAGTGCAGCAACTGTTCCGATCTCGGAAAGCGGAGAATCAACCGCCATGGCGGAGACGCGGGCGCGCGGGCGGCACCGGCGTAGTCGCGATTCTGACACTCGGGGTTATCGAAGCCGGGGCGGCCAGATCAGGGCTCAGGATGGGTTCTTTCACAAGGGACCCTCCTTCGGCGCCCTCCGCGTGCCAGTGGCAGCGGCCGGTGCGCGATTGGTTTCAATGCAGGCGGCGCTTACTTGCCGAGCGCTGATATCCCACGCCCGTCGGCACAAGTGTCCATTTCCCCTGGCCTTTTTCGGTGCAACTCACGAAGCTTTGCCGGATAAGCTTTCTATACTCGGCGGGATCATTACCGAAGCGCCCGATTGGAGAATGAAATTAGGGACAGGAACTTATATTTGGCAACCACTTCGCTCGACACCCCGATGTCGGTGCGATCACCCAGCTTGCAGCCTGTCTTCAAACGGGTTGGTAGTGTCTAGGTGACGCTCACCTCGGTGTAGGTCCCGTAAACCTGGCGCAGCGCTTCGCAGATTTCGCCCACTGTGGCGTAGGCGCGAACCGCATCTAGGATGTAGGGCATCGTGTTGGCGTCGGAAATCTTGTCGTTGCGGGCGGCCTTCGCTTCTTTGCCAGCAGCTTTCTTTAATGCGTCTAGCCGGCGGCCTACTTCCTCGCTCGAGCGGCGGGCCCGCAGAGCCTTGAGTTTGACGCTCTGCTGGCGCGCCACGGCTTCATCGATGTAGAGAATATTGGGCGGCTGCTCCTCGATCTGAAATTCATTGACGCCGACGATTATCTTCTCATTGGCCTCGACCGCGCGCTGATATTGGTAGGCGGCCTCGGCAATTTCCCTCTGCGGGTAGCCGCGCTCGATCGCTTTCACCATACCGCCCATGGCATCCAGCTTGTCGAAGTACTCGAAGGCGCCCTTTTCCATATCCAGTGTGAAACGCTCGAGGAAATACGATCCGCCCAGCGGATCGACGGTCTCGGTCACCCCGGATTCATGGGCGATGATTTGCTGGGTGCGCAGGGCAATGCGGGCAGCTTCCTCGGTGGGCAGGGCGAAGGCCTCATCATAGGCGTCGGTGTGCAATGACTGCGTGCCGCCCAGCACCGCCGCCATGGCCTGAATCGCCACGCGAGCGATATTATTCATCGGCTGCTGCGCAGGTAAGGAAACACCAGCCGTCTGAGTATGAAAGCGCATGAGGCGCGTGCGATCGTTCTTCGCCTGGAAGCGATCCTTCATCACGCGATACCAGATCTTTCGGGCCGCCCGGTATTTAGCGATCTCTTCGAAGAAGTCGTTGTGGGCGTTAAAGAAGAAGCTGAGGCGCGGCCCGAAATCGTCGACGTCCAGTCCGCGGCGCAGCGCCCATTCCACGTACTCCACGCCGTCGTACAACGTGAAAGCTAATTCTTGGAGTGCAGTCGAGCCCGCTTCGCGGATGTGGTAGCCGCTGATTGAAATCGTATTCCACCGCGGAATGAACTTCGAGCCGAATTCGAAGGTGTCCACCACCAGCCGCATGGATGGCGCGGGGGGATAGATGTACTCCTTCTGCGCGATGTATTCCTTTAGGATGTCATTCTGAATCGTGCCGGAAATTTTCTTCCAGTCAGCGCCCTGTTTTTCCGCCACTACCAGGTACATCGCCCACAGCACGGAAGCGGGCGAGTTGATGGTCATCGAGGTGGTGGTTGTTTCCAGGTCAATGCCGCTGAGGAGGATTTCCATATCCTCGAGCGAATCGATGGCCACACCGCACTTTCCGACCTCACCTTCGCTGGCCGGATGATCGGAGTCGTAGCCCATCAGCGTCGGCAGATCAAAAGCAACCGACAGCCCGCTGCCGCCATGTTCGAGCAGATATTTGTAGCGCTGGTTGGTTTCTTCCGGCGCAGCGAAACCGGAGAACTGGCGCATGGTGTAAAGCTTGCCGCGATATCCCGTGGCGTGAATCCCGCGCGTGTAAGGAGGCTGTCCGGGATAGCCGAGATATTTCTCGTAGTTCCAGTCTTCGGGCAGGTCGGCCTGGGTGTAGAGTCGGCGAATGGGGACACCGGAGACCGTGGTGTATCGGGCTTGGCCATGCTCGTCGACATTAACGCCCGTAGCAGCGCCCAGGGGCTTCTCCGGAGCCTTTTCGAGGGTCGGACCAAGCGTCTTCTCGGCCCACTGCTTTTCCGATTCGGAGGGATGCCGCCCTTCAAAGACGTCAGCGGTCGGGCTCTCGGTTGCTTGCGGCTTGGAATAAGGCTTCTTGGTGCCACCCATGGCGTTGTTAACCTTATGATGATAGAAGAGCGCCTGAGGCGGGGCAAGATAACCGGCGATGTGACCGACCGGACGGTTGGCGGCCCAGAAATCCGTGTCGGTAGGGACGAGGCTTGCCTCGCCTCTACCGTCCCTGGTTAGCCAGTTCCCACGCTTTGGCGTATTTCCACGAAACGTAAACGGCATGATAGAGGTGCAGGAGCAGGCCTTCCGGTCCGTCCAGAAAACCAAGCCGGAAGAAATAGTTGTAGAGGAATGTCGCCAGCGGTCGCAGAACGATGTTCATTCGGCTGAAGCCGCGATGACTCTTGGCAGCCGCCATCTCCGCGCCCAGCGAGGAATAGCGGTTCATGTGGGCGATGTAGTCGGAGAGGGTTGGATAGGAATGGTGAATAAGAGTACCGCTGAGTCTTCCCGCAGGTCCCTCCAGCTTCGCGTCTTCGTGGACCGGACGATCTTCAAACCTTGCTGCGCCGCGGCGAAACAGACGAAGTTTCGGATCGGGCCAAAAGCCGCCGTGCTTGATCCAGCGGCCGAGAAAATGGTTCTTTCTGCTAATCCAGAACCCGCGGAGATTGGTATCGATGAACGGAATTCGACAGACATCGATAGGGTTCGTGATAGAGGACCTGGCTTCACCCAAAATAACAAAACGGATACTAGCGCAAAGCTCGTCGTCGACTGATTCGTCTCCATCGAGGCTCAAAATCCAATCGCCACCCGCCTTGTCAATCGCCGAATTCTTCTGCGCGGCGTAGCCCTTCCAGTCTTCCATGAACAGCTTCGCGCCGTAGGAGCGCGCAATTTCGACGGTGCGATCTGTGGAGTGCGAATCGACAATAATGATTTCGCCCTTTACGTCGGAAACCAGCGGCTTCACGCTTTCCAGTGTGCGCGGAAGATTGGCTTCCTCGTTATAGGTGATGATGACGACCGAGAGCGTCACGGTGAGAGGATAAACCGGGGAAAGCAACAGCGGAAATTGCCGGCCGGGTTCCGGGATCGAATTCCCGGGCACGTCTCAATTGTCAGCCGGGCGGCGATCCTTCTCGGCCTTATCGGCGGTGAAATTTTAGCTTGGTTGTTCTGGGGGTCTAAACTCCTGCTCCGTCGGAGAACGTCTGGTATCGCTGGTCGAAATCGATTTCAGGCTCGGGACTGCGGCGCTCGTGCGTGGGCTCTTGGAACTTTTCCCGCAGCTCGTGGATTTCGGCAGCCATTTTGATCAGAACCTCGGACAGCGGGTCGCTGACTTGCTTGGGATAGGTGATCAGCACACGCTTTCCCTTGCGCAACACGATATGCCCGGGACCGCCGACGATCGTGGAATTCTGCGGCAGCGACCGCAGCACTACCGAACCGGCTCCCACCCGGCAGTTTTCGCCGATGGTGATATTGCCCAGAATGCGCGCGCCCCGCCGATGCTCACAATGTTTTCACTAGTCAGATGACGTTTGCCTTTTTCTTTGCCTATGCCGTCCAACCTGACGCCCTGGTACAGGGTCACATCCTCGCCGACAATCGCTGTTTTCCTGATCACCACGCCATGCCGTGGTCAATGAACCAGCGGCGGCCGATTTCGGCACCTGGGTGGATTTCAATTCCGGTAAAGCGCGAATCACCTGCGGCATGAAAGCGCGCCGCAAATCGTACGCTGCGCTGCCATAACCAACGGTTCAAGCGATGAGCCCAGAGCACATGCCGTCCCGGATAGCAGACGCGAACTTCCAGATACGCCCGCGCTGCGGGATCAGGTTCGAAAACCACGGCGATGTCTTCCCGAACCGATTTGAAGAGGGAAATCATTTGTGGCTTTAAACCCTCAGCTCTTAGCCTTTAGCTTGTTATTCGGGGGGGCGGCTGCAGCCGCGCAGGAAATCTGGGTTTCACACCGCGACCGCCGTCATCTCGAGGCCCTCCCTGCGCTCTCCAAAATCGGGCAGGACTACTACAATCAGTTTTCCGGCATTCTCCAGCCGGCGGGCCACTTGCAAGGCAGGCCTTACGGTGGCGCGGATGAGATCCCTACCAGCAGTCCTTACTTCTTTGGCCAGCCGGCCCGCTCGGCGTCCACAATCATGCTGACTCCGATCCGGTCCTTCCCGCGGTTGCAGGGATTGAAGCTTTCCAATTGTGCCGCCACGAGTCAAGAATGATCAAGAGTAACGGCCGTCCGACCTCGATTCAGCAAAAAAACAAATTGCCCCGCAGCGCCGAGGCGTGCGGGCGCGGACGATGACTCTAGTTCGTTTGCGGCTTCTGGGGTTGCGCGGGGGCCGGCTGCTGCGGTTGCTCCGGCCTTGGGGCAGCATAGGGCACGCTGGGCATCTGAGTCACCTGGCCGCTGATGGCTTCGGCGAGTTGGATGCCATTATGGAGCAGCGTCAGGCCGGTGGCACGGTCCAGTTCGACCCGCGATTTCTCGTAGGTCGCCTTGGCAGAGACCAGGTTGGACTGCGCCTGGGTTAGGTCGCGCTGCGCCTGCAGAACCAGAGTGGTGGTCGATGCTCCCAGAGCATACTTTTTCTGCTCGGCATCGAGCGACTGCTGGGCCAACGCGACCGCCGCTTGGGCGGCTTCCACGCTGGCGCGATTTTGTTGCACGGCGAACTGTGCGTTGCGCACCTCGATCCGAACCTGGTTCTCGAGCTGCTGCAGGCGCATCTGGGCCTGACGGTATTCCAGTTCGGCGCGCACTTGCGTAGCCTGTGCTGCGCGATTGCGCAGCGGAATGTTCAGCTGGAGTCCGATACCCTTATCCGGGGCGGTGGAGTCGAACACTTGGCCGAAAGTACCCCCGATGCTGACATTTGTTGGCTGGCCAGCGGAGTTCCTGAAGGTGGGGGGGATCTTGCTGGCCTCGGTACAAAAACTCACACCCGGAGGGGGAGGACACAGAACCAGAGTGGGATTGATGGCTCCTCCTGTGCCGGTGCCGGAGTAGTAGGCAAACAGACCAAGACTGGGCAACAAGGCATTCCGTGCGGAGCGGTTGGTGATGTCGCGGTTCGTCAGATCAATTCGCGACTCGGCCAGTTCCGCGCGATGGCTGAGCGCATCGTTGATCAGATCCTGGATGGGCACCACGGGTTCGTTCGCCGGCACCACCATGGTGGAGGTGGGGATCACCTCGGCCTCCGCCAGCACTGGGTCGACCAAGGTTCGGCTGAGCGCATTTTTCATCAACAGCTGCTGCAATTGGAGGTTGGTCTGGGCGACGATCAGGGTCTGCTGCCCCGTAGCCACGACACTCTCGGCACGTACCACTTCGATGGGCGCCAAGGTGCCGATCTGCACCTGCTTCTTGTTATCCTCCAGCGTCTTCTGCGCCAGGGCCAGGGAGCCCTGCTGCACCTTTACGTTCTCGTAGGCATTGGTCAGGTCCCAGTAAATATTCTCGATCTGGTCCACGCTGGTAATCACTTGCAGGCGGAAGGCGACGTCTGAGATTTCGCGGTTGTTTTTGGCGATGCGAATGAAACGCGTGTTGGAAGCAAAACCAAGGCCCTGCAGTAGGGGTTGGGTAAGGCTGAAACGGAGACCGGAAGCAAGCCCGGGACTCAACAGGGCGAAGGGCTGGTTGGTTGTGGTACGGCTGTTGTTGAAGGATACCGCGAGATTGGTGCCTACATGGAAGCCTTGCTGATAGCCAAAATTTACCGTGCTGGTATTTTGGGAAACGAAAGGTAAGCCGCCGAACGCGCTGGTGCTCTGGGTGCGGTTCCGGTCCAATTGCAGGGTGCTCGTAACCATAGGATCGAAGGAAGGTATGGCCGCCCCTGCACCGAGGGCAGAGGTAACCAGGCCGGAAGTTCCGGTGCCAGCGCCGCCGGCTCCAGCCGTGGTTCCGCCCGCTCCGCCCCCTTGCGAGCCGGTGGTGCTGGTTCCGCCGATGCCGCCCACGCCGCCACCCGGCGTTCCCTGTACCACCCCGGTGTTGACGCCGCGCGTGGATTGGCCGGCATTGGCGAGCATGATATCGGTGTCGGCAATGGGCAGGTTGTAGCGGGCAATCGCGATGTCGAGGTTGTTCTCCAATGCCAGCGCAATGGTGTCGTTGAGCGATAGCATGAGCTTGCCGTTCTGCATGAGCTGCTCAATGCGCGGTGTGTTGCTCAGACTCGGCGGCGACACGTTCCGTGCCGTGTAAGGCGCGAGCAGGTTGGGGAAATGAGACTTTGGTTTGGAGTAGTCGGTAAACCGAAAGGGCGCTGCCGGCTTTTCCGCCTGGGGAGCCGGCTGAGGTGTAACTGGCGGTTGTTGCTGTGGCTGGGCACTCGAGGACTGCGGCTCGGACGATCCAGGCTGTTGTCCCCAGCTGAAGGAGATCAGAATGAGGGCGAACACCGAAACCAGCGCGAGCCGGACGGCAGAGGTCAAACGCGGCAATTGCATTCGATCATCTCCATGGAATGAAAGCTTGCATGCAGACTGCAAAAGTTCCTGGTAATCAACACGTATTACGCAAAATGCGCGGCTCTGGTTCCCGTTCTTCGCCGCGCGGCCGAGAGCATTCTCTGCCTTGTGCTGTGGTTGCCTGGGAAATGCAATAGTATAGCTGACGCTTTGCGGACGGTTGGTGATTGCCGACACGCCCGCTGGTAAATCTTTAAGATGACCCGCGTGCCGGGAGGATTCCAAAAAAGCGGGATGCGTAACCTGAAGCTCATCCTGTCCTACGACGGGTCGGAGTTCTCCGGATGGCAGGTGCAGCCGGAGACACCAACGGTCCAGGGAACGCTCGCAACAGCTATTGGACGTGTAACCGGAGAAAAGGTCTTGCCGCAAGGCTCGGGCCGCACCGACCGAGGTGTGCATGCTCAGGCGCAGGTAGCCACCTTCGGCACGCAATCGACCATTCCCGCGGAAAATCTGGTCAAAGCCCTAAACGATGTATTGCCTGCGTCGGTTCGGGTATTAGAAGCGAAGGAAGTCCCGGCAGAGTTTCATGCTCGTAAGTCGGCCCGCGCCAAAACCTACCAGTACCGCATCTACCGCGCTCCGATTTGCCCGCCCTTTCTGGCACGTTATGTCTGGCATTTCCCTTATCCGCTGGACGAGAACGCGATGTCCTGTGCCGCGAAATTCGTGGTTGGCGAGCACGATTTTACCTCCTTTCGTGCAGTCGATCCGGAGCGCGGCCAAGAGGATCAAGAAATATCTAATCTTCGGACAATCTTTTGTTCGGAATGGAAACGCCAGATGGACGAACTCATCTACGCCGTGCGAGGCAGCGGCTTCCTTCATCACATGGTTCGCAACCTGGTAGGCACGTTTGTTTTGGTGGGCAAAGGAACGCTGCAGCCGGAAGAGGTCAGAGGAATTTTAGAAGCCCGGGACCGTTCCGCCGCCGGCGCAACCGCACCCGCCAGCGGGCTGTGCCTGGTTTCCGTGGAATATTAAGAATCGGATTTGCCGCCGAGAACGCCGCGTACGCCGAGAAGGCCAGATCCATAGAAGGGCATCCTGGACGGAGGCCAGGCTGTGAAGGATCCCGGGTCAGAACTGGGCAATTTTCGCGGCGATCGACCGTGAAACCGCACTCTCAGACCCTGAACTGGTCTAGACTGGGGTTCCATGGCAACCGACCTTGAAATCGCTGTCCACAAGGTGGTCTCAACCAATCCCGCGACCGGCGAGACCTTGGGCTCGTTTGACTCCGCCAGCGGTGAAGAGGTTCGCCGGGCGGTATCGCGCGCCCATAGTGCACAAGGGAATTGGAATGCGCTTGGCATTCGAAATCGGCTTGCCATAATCCGCAAGTTTCAACAGCTTCTGCACGAGAACAAATCCGGGGTCGCGCAGCTAGTCAGTCGCGAAGTGGGCAAGCCCTACGTGGAGGCTTTACTCACAGAAGTCGTTGTTGTGTTGGACACGGCGCGGTTTCTCCTCGACAACGCCTATCGCCTGCTGCGCCCCGAACCGGTACCCCACGGCAGCCTGGCGATGAAGACGAAGTCAGGCCTCTTGCTCCGCGAACCTTATGGCGTGATCGGCATCATTTCCCCCTGGAATTATCCGTTCTCGACTCCCGCCACCGAGGTGCTGGGCGCGCTGGTCGCCGGAAACGCGGTTTTGCTCAAGCCCTCCGAGTTCACATCGCTGTGCGCGCTGGAGCTCAACTCGTTACTCCATGCCGCAGGCGTGCCCCAGGATGTCTTTCAACTGGTGGTGGGAGACGGCGCCACCGGCGCCGCGCTCGCCGACTCGGAGCTCGACAAACTGATCTTTACCGGAAGTGTTCCCAGCGGCAAGAGAGTCGCACAGGTTGCTGCCGCACGCCTGCTTCCGGTTGTCCTCGAGCTGGGCGGCAAAGATCCCATGCTGGTTCTGGATGACGTTGATGTGGACGTCGTTTCTAGCGGTGCCGTTTGGGGCGCCTTCGTCAACGCGGGACAGGCGTGCCTCTCGGTCGAGCGCTGCTACGTGCACCGCAGCTTGTACGACCGCTTTGTCGAGCGGTGTGTCGAGAAGACCCGCAAGCTGCGGGTCGGCAATGGCCTCGATCCCGAGACCGATGTCGGCCCGATCATCCACGAACGGCAGTTGCGCATCGTCGAATCTCACGTGGAAGATGCCAGGGCGCTGGGAGCCCGTGTGCTGACCGGGGGGAAACGTCTGCCCGAGCGGGGGCCGAATTTCTACGCCCCCACTGTGCTGGCCGATGTAACTCACCGAATGCGCATCATGCGCGAAGAGACGTTTGGTCCGGTGTTGCCGATCATGCCCTTTGACAACGACGAGGAAGCGGTTCGCCTCGCCAACGACTCGGAGTTTGGACTTGCCGCCAGCCTGTGGACCCGGGATCGCGCTCGCGGAGAACGAATGGCGGCGCGCATTTCCGCCGGCTCGGTGCTGGTGAACGATGTCGTGAGCTCGTTTGGCATCAGCGAGGCGCCGCATGGCGGCGTACGGGTCAGCGGACTCGGCCGCACCCACGGGCCATTAGGCCTGGAAGAGATGGTACGCGCGAAGTACGTGGATTCAGACCGGCTGCCGGGCGTAAAAAAAGTCTGGTGGTATGGTTACGGCGAAGCGTTCACGCGGCAGATGGAAGGTTTCGTCGATCTGATGTTCTCGCCGAGCTGGCTGACGCGGGTTCAGGGAGCGCTGCGCTCGACCGGCGCGTACGTCCGCAAAGGGCGGCTCTAGTGTCGCAAGGAGGAGAAAGTGCCCGATCCTAAGCGCGAGATGTTACGGCACACGCTGGCTACTCTGGCCTATCGCGGTGGCAAGGCGATTCGCAACGCGCCGTCGGAATTCGCCGATTTTCGCTGTGGTGACACAGTACGCGTCCCGGGCAAGATACTCGCCCATCTCGGTGACCTGCTGGATTGGGCTCTGTCGATGGCCAAAGGCAAGCGCGAATGGCATGACTCGGCGCCCCAGAACTGGGACAAAGACGTGGACCGGTTTTTCAGCGCTTTAAAAGCATTCGATGATTACCTCGCCTCCGACCAGCCTCTCGAGGCTCCGGTCGAAAAACTCTTCCAAGGTCCGATCGCCGATGCTCTGAGTCATGTGGGGCAGATTGCCATGCTGCGGCGCGTCTCAGGCGCCCCCATCCGGGGCGAGAACTACTACGTCGCCGACATCACTGCCGGTCGCGTAGGACCGGAACAATCCGCTCCGAGACGCGAGTTCGACTAAGCCCGACTAAGTCGAGCCTGTGTCGAGCCGGCGAATCTGGCTCTGTTCCATCCCTTCGGTTAAAATGAAAGGCGCCGAATCCGGCGGCTCCGGCCGCGGGCGAGGGTGAGTCCTTTGGCCACAACCGAAATGGTACAAACTCCCCAGCAACTCCCTCATCATAAAGTAAAGATTAAGAAAGTCGGCCAGCGCTCCTGCAATGAGAAGGATGACAAAGGCAAGTTCTGCGGCGGCCATCTCAAGCGCTGGTACTACATGACAGACGTTGTCGAGCAGGGATGTGGCGACGTAGAGCAAGCCTGGGGTAAGGATGCCGAGGTCTATCGCTGCGAATATTGCAAGACTTTGTACCTGCCCAACCCGGAAGATCTGCGCGGGGTGAATGTTGCCGGGCAGGGGCAGATCTCGGTGTTTGGATTGACGCTGCCCCCGAAAGGATAAATCGCCCTGGGCCGTCAAAGTTAGGGTAATTTGAAGGTTACTATTCAAAATCTCCGACCTGATGTGGAGTACTAAGGGTAAGCCCCCGGGCTCTGCCCGGGTGGGCGAGCCAAGACGCCCACTCCTCCACTGGCAAATCGCGTGAAGGCCTCCGAGCTCATCTACGATTGGAACCAAATGCATCCGGCATCGCTCAAGCCGGCGGGCCCGGTGCTGCTCAACGACGAAAGCCTGCGCGACGGCCTGCAGTCGCCCTCCGTACGCGATCCGTCGATCCAGGAAAAAATTGTGATCCTCCACCTGATGGAGGAACTTGGTATCAATTCGCTCGATCTCGGTTTGCCCGGTGCCGGCCCCCGCGCGGTTGAGCATGTTGAAGCTCTGGCGCGCGAAATCGTAAAGCACAAAATGAAAATCCGGGCGAATTGCGCCGCCCGCACGCATCAGAACGACATCCGCCCGATTGCCGACATCGTCGAGAGAACAGGTCTCACCATTGAGGCCGCGGCGTTCCTGGGTTCCAGTCCCATCCGCCGCTACACCGAAGGCTGGACTGACGACTTCCTGCTCCAGACCACCGAGAGCGCGGTTGAGTATGCGGTCTCGCTAGGGCTGCCGGTGATGTATGTCACCGAAGACACCACTCGCTGCGATCCGGAAACGGTAAAGCGGCTCTATTCGACGGCCATAAACTGCGGCGCACGCGCCATCGTCATCTGCGACACCGCCGGACACGCCACTCCCATGGGCGCCTTCGCCTTGGTACGCTTTGTGCTGGATGAAATTGTCAAACCTTCGGGCGAGACCATTCGCGTGGACTGGCATGGACACTGCGACCGTGGTCTCGCGATTGCCAATGCCATGGCAGCGCTCGTTGCCGGAGCCACTTGCGTCCATGCCACGGCGATCGGAATCGGAGAGCGCGTGGGCAACACGCAAATGGACCAGATGCTGGTCAATCTGAAGCTCATGGGCCTTTCGCCGTGGGCCGAACAGGATCTGACCCGGCTGAAGGACTACTGTCACGCCGTCTCGAAAGCAACCGGCGTTCCTATCCCGGTAAATTATCCCGTGCTCGGCGAAGATGCGTTCCGCACTGCGACGGGGGTTCACGCCGCTGCCGTCATCAAAGCCTTCAAGAAGAACGATGTCGAACTGGCCAACACGGTCTACTCCGGCGTTCCTTCCCATGTTTTCGGCCTGGAGCAGATCATCGACATCGGTCCCATGAGCGGCAAATCCAACGTGATTTTCTGGTTGGAGCACCGCGGCCTGGAGGCGTCCGAAGAACTGGTGGAACGCATCTACAAGCGCGCCAAATCGTCCGATCACACCCTCACCGAAGCGGAAATCCTGGAATGCCTGCAGTCCGCCAAAGCCCGCTGAGGGCCTGATCGACACGCAACCATCTAAGGGATGTCGTGATGTGAGGAGGCGTACCCAGGATCTTGCGTCGACCAGCGGCATCATAAAGGGCCCCGCAACGGTAATCCCTCACTCAATCTTGCGTAATCTACAACCTGCCAAGGCCGTTCCCCCGCACCTTCCCCAGCGTTGTAATATGCCAATTGACCATGGCCCTCACCTCGCGCCCGGAGGTCTCCAATTTATTCCCGGCGCTGCAGCAGGAAATCGCGCGTCTGGCGGCTCTAGCCGAAGTCCGTTCCGCCTTCGCCTGGTTCTTGTCGAACGAGGACGAACTGACCCAATGGCAGCTGGACCTGGCCAGCATTCCGGCTCCCCCTTTTGGGGAGCAAGGGCGCAGCGAGTGGCTGCGGGAACGTTTCCTCGAACTTGGCTTGGGTGACGTTCATAGCGATCGGGTAGGAAACGTTTTCGGCATTCGCCCCGGAACCGGCAACAAGTACGTTGCCCTGAGCGCGCATGTAGACACGGTTTTTCCCGCGGGTACTCCCCTCAACATCCGTCAGCAGGGAACTCGCCTCTACGGCCCCGGGGTGTCGGACAATGGCGCCGGGGTCATCGCCCTGCTGGCCGTGGCCGGAGCGCTGCGCGAGTCGCGCCTCAAGAACGCCGCGCCGCTTTTGTTCATCGGCAATGTCGGGGAGGAAGGTGAGGGCGATCTTCGCGGCATGAGACATATTTTTTCCGAGCGGCACTGGCGCGATTCGATCGCCAGCAACGTTGTGCTGGATGGTGCGGGGAACGACACGATTGTTGCTGAAGCGCTGGGCAGCCGGCGTTTTGAAATCATCGTGCGCGGCCCGGGCGGACACTCCTGGAGCGACTTTGGAGCACCCAACCCGATCGTGGTGCTGGCCCGGGCCATCGAGATGTTTGCTCAAACTCCGCTGCCCGCCTCGCCCAAAACGACTTTCAATATTGGCGTAATCCGCGGCGGGACGTCGGTGAATTCCATTCCCGAATCGGCCAGCATGCGAGTGGATATCCGGTCGACCTCGACGGCCGAAATCGAGCGACTGGCGGGCGTGCTGCGTGTTGCCCTTGACCACGCCATCGAAACGGAGAACATTCAGATGGAGTCCCGTCCCAACTCGCAGCGCCGCACGTTCGGCTTGAGCTCGGAAGTGGTGACGATCGGCAATCGTCCCGGCGGAGAGCTACCGGCTGGCGCCCGCATTCTCGAGGTAGTCCGCGCGGCCGACGCTCACCTGGGCAATGTGGCGCAGGTGCAGCGCGCGTCAACCGACGCCAACATTCCGCTCTCTCTCGGACGCGAAGCGATCGCTATCGGCGGGGGTGGCACAGGGGGCGGGGCGCACACCTTGCAGGAATGGTTCGATGGCCACGGCCGCGAAGTTGGATTGAAGCGAATTCTGCTTACCCTGCTGGCGCTCGCCGGGGTGGGCGAATGAGGCCGGATTCCGCGTCGCCGGGAAGCGAGCTTGAAGATGCGGGAAATAGACTGGAAACCGCGGTAACTCTTTGCCCGCAGTCCGCGTCTAACAACCATAGGAGGTTCCTGCCCGAGCACCACTTTATTCCCGGCAGGTATAATCTTTTAGTTCGAGTTCTCTGGAGGAACGTTAAGTATGGACCCGCGCGCCAGCGCTCTCTGGGTACGTTTTAAAGCAAACCGCCTGGCCTACACGCTGACCATCCTGGTCACGCTGGCGGTTGGCATTCTAATCGGCACGGTGATTTCCTATGGAGTAAAGGGCAAGGAGGGCCAGAGCAAGGCCTCCGATGCCACCCCTCTTTCGGTCCCGGCGCCGCAGCAGCTTTCCAACGCCTTCTCCCAGATAGCCAAGCAATTAGAGCCGAGCGTCGTAAACATCAACACCGAATCGACCATCAAGAATCCGCACCGGCGGGGACGGCTACGGCCTGGTCCCGATAATCCCCATGTTCCGGATGGAGGCGGAGACGACGACAATCCCTTCCAGGACTTCTTCGATCGTTTCTTCGGTGGCCAGGGTGGACCGGATGCCGGCACCATTCGTGAGAAGTCGCTCGGCTCGGGTGTAATCGTCGACGGCAAGGGATACATCATCACCAACCGGCACGTGGTGGAGAAGGCGGACCGCATTCGCGTGAGACTCCAGGATGACCCGCCGGGGGTGCTGCATGATGCGAAGGTAATTGGCACCGATCAGGAAACTGACTTGGCCGTCATCAAGATCGACTACAGCAAGCCGCTACCCGCCGCCAAGCTGGGCAATTCTGACGGCATGCAAGTGGGCGACTGGGTGCTCGCCGTCGGCAGTCCCTTCGGCCTGCAGGAAACCGTGACGGCCGGCATTGTTTCGGCCAAAGGTCGCGAGATCGTCCCCCAGCGCAACTTCCAGTCGTTCATTCAGACCGATGCTGCCATCAATCCCGGCAACTCCGGCGGGCCGCTGGTCAACATGGCCGGTGAAGTGATTGGTATCAATACCGCGATCCTCACTGAAACCAGTTCTTACGCCGGGGTCGGCTTCGCCCTGCCTTCGAACACCGTGGTGCAGGTTTACAACCAGCTCATTGGTCCGGAACACCGGGTTTCGCGCGGATCGATCGGAGTTGAATTCTCTTCGCAGCAGAATCCGGCGATTGCTCGTGTCTATGGGGTCAACGGTAGTGGTGTGACCATTCAGAACGTGGTACCGGGAAGCCCTGCCGAGCAGGCTGGCCTGAAAGTCGGCGACACCATCACGAGCGTGGAAGGCAAAGAGGTCAAAAATGGCGACGAATTGGTGGCCGAGATTGCCGGTTTGAAGCCGGGCGCCAAGGCCAGGATGGGCTTTGTCCGCAATGGAAAGAAGCAGGAAACCACGGTTACGATCGCCGATCGTGCCAAGTTGTTCGCCTCGCGCCTCGGCCAGGACGAGGAAGGCAATGACGAGACTCAGCCCAAGCCCAGCAAACTCGGACTTACGGTTGGCAGTTTGACGGCTGACATGGCGGATCGCCTGGGCGTGGCCGCAGGCAAAGGCGTGGTGGTTCACGACGTCAAGCCCGGCTCGTTCGCCGATGATGTCGGTCTGAATCGCGGCGACGTTATCCTGGAGGTCAACAAGCAGCCCGTCAACAGCGAAGACGACTTCAATAAAGTGCAGACTACCCTCAAGAGTGGTCAAGATGTCGTCTTCCTGGTCCGGCCCCGCGGCTCAGGAGCGCAGGACGGTACTATCTTCCTGGCGGGTACACTCCCGTAAGGCCAAGACCGTTTGGGACTGGCACTGGACCGCTGAATCAGCGATGATTTCAAGAGAACTCCAGTGCCTGTTTCAGGCCCTATGTTCACGGCGATCCCGTTTTGGAAGAAGTAGCATCTGACGAG
>Ga0209055_1000093_pt1 | contig 57693 bp, 59 predicted proteins | sample GraSoiAngelo_110_FD_185875 | JGI IMG/M metagenome (GOLD analysis project Ga0209055, IMG submission 185875) | Grasslands soil microbial communities from the Angelo Coastal Reserve, California, USA - 14_0903_12_30cm (SPAdes) (version 2) | ecosystem: Environmental > Terrestrial > Soil > Grasslands ... | reverse complement strand
AAGTGGCATATGAAATGTTTTTGCGATAGTCGACCGGCAGATCGAGGTGCTGGATCGTGTAATCGGCCGCATAGAAGGGAGTGGCCAGATCGTAATAGCCTTCCATGATCAGCACTTTCAAGTATGGATTCTTGGTGATCGCCTCCCGCAGAGCCGACGCGGTGTCCGGAAACCCCTGGATTGCCGATCCCCATTCCCATTTGGAAAATCCCGAACCGGCCTGAAACGCAAACACGTTATAAGGCATGTCCGACTTGTACCCCAGCTCCGTGCGCACGTAGTTGTTGAACACCGACGTATACGGAGGCAGAGTCGCCGACCCGGTCGGATCATGGAAAGGTGTGTCCATCAATCCCTCGGGATCCGGCCCGGTAAAGCGGCCGTCCAAACGCCCGACCCGCAGCTTCTGATCAATTAAAAGATAATGTGTGAACTCGCGCACGTTGATCCGCAAGTTAGCCTCATCGATCACCTCTTTGCTCAGCCCGGTGTACCGCGCCATCTGATCAATGACCGCTTGCCGTTCTTGCGGACTCAGCGCATCGCCCTTATCCAATGCCTGCTTGTACTCTGTCGATGCCCACTTCTCTGCCTCCAGTCGCGTCTTGGCCAGATCCTGCGTTAGTTCCCGCGCCAGCTTCTTGTGATACGCCGCAATCATCGTGTACGAGGGCAGGATGAGAACGTACGGCAGATCATTCGTCTTCGCAAATACCAGCGTCTCGAAGTTCAAAACCATGGACAGCAGGACAATCCCGTTGAAGGAAATGCCATGCTCGGTCAGGTATCCAGCCACCCCAGCCGCCCGCGTGGTGCCGTAACTTTCGCCCAGCAAATAAAGCGGGGACGCCCAGCGCTGATAGCGCGTCAGATACAGTCGGATAAATTCGCCAAAGGCCTCGATGTCCCCTTTCACGCCCCAGTACTTCTTCGATAATTCCGCATTAGCGGCACGGCTGAATCCCGTTCCAATGGCATCCACCAGCACCAGATCGGTACGATCAAGAGCGGAATGAGCGTTGTCTTCCATCCGGTAAGGCGCTGCCGGCATGAAGCCATCCGGTTTCAGAACGACTCGTTTCGGACCGAGCGCCCCCATGTGTAACCAGATCGACGCCGATCCAGGCCCGCCGTTGAATGCGAAGGTCAAGGGGCGCTTGCTTACATCCTGCCCATCCAGGGTGTAGGCCACAAAGAACATCTCGGCCTCGATTTTCCCGTCAGCGCGCTTGATCGGCAGCCGCCCGCCCGTCGCCGTGTACTTCAGAAGCTTGCCTTCGACCGTGACCTGATGGTGTGTAGTCACGGGCGGGATTTCCGTAACATCATAATGTTCTTCCTTCTCCTTGTCCTCCGGTTCTGCTTTTTCGGTTTCCGGCTTCTTCTCTTCACGCGCCGGCGCTGTTTCCGGCGTCCTTCTCTCGGCTGTCCGGGGTTGCTCACTCTTGGTCTTCTCATTCTTGGCCTGGGAGGAGTCTGGTTGCTGACCAAGCCCACCCCTCAGCAGTGCGACTACCAGAAGGGACAGCAGACAAAAAGAACGCATCTCCACCTCCCGATCTTGTCGTGCAACGATATTTTGCGGCAGGCATTATATCGAATGGATCAGGAATTGACTTTGCAAGTAGTGTGTGGCGCGGGCGCTCCTGCCCGCGGAGAAGATCGCGCTGCGCGTCGATCTATGCGCGCGCTCCGCGGTTGTGGGCCAGGGATCATGCACAACCCGGCTAGTTGTCATTAGGCTAAGGCTAGGCTAGCTGCGGCTAAAGCCGGTTCCCATTGTTGGCTTGAGAATGCAGAAGCCGAAGACCCCTCCGCCACCCCACTGGAGCTGGTCCTAATCCTGTCTCTGGGCCCAAACCAGGAGCTGCCGCGGTTTTGATTTGTGACACGCAATGCGAATCTGTCAACCAGCACCGAGCTATGTACTCGAGAAGGGTGGAGCAGGGCCTTTGGTCCTACACAACTCATTCCCTTTAGGAACCGGCTTTAGCCGCTGAGGTACTCTGGAGAGCGGCGATACCATTGATGAAACCAGCTCGGTGCAGTTCGGGACCGCTTGCGAAGGCCCGGGAATCGGCCTCACAAGTCCAGCTCGGCCCTTATGGTCCGATCCTCCATGTGAGCGTGCAAACGGAAACCGAGCTTCTGGCAGATGGCGAGCATCGCGTGGTTCTCCGACAGCACCGTCGAGCGCAGCCGCCGCAATTTCTCATCGCGAGCCACCGCAATGAGCCGACGGTACAATTCTGTACCCAGCCCCAGGTGCTGGAATCCGTCATGGATGAGCACCGCCAACTCGGCCTCGTCGCGCCGGTGCAGCTTACTCATGCGACCCACTGCTATGATCTGCGGCGCCCCGCTTGCATCCTCAGGATGCCCCTCGCTGCGCAATACATCGTGCGCGCGGTCGTGAGTCTGCTTGATTTTTCCCGGCTGGCTGGCAGGTTTAGTAGTCGTGCTCATAAAACCAAAAGCTTACTCTCACGCTGATACTCACTGCTGTGACCCTGGACACGCTCGCCTCACCCCCGCAATGATTTGCACGCGGAAATTGCTTAATGTCCCGCGAACCCATGTTAAGGGTAAACACCGAGTTCTCACCCAGACCCAAAACCAAACTCCCAGGGCCCACATTTTGTGCCCACATTTTGTGCTTGGTCAAACGGGTACTCTGGTCTACAATGCTCGCCCATCCGGGACACTGGTCTGCTAAAAGCATCCCAAGCGGCAGTGCGTCCTGAAGACAATTCAATATCCACTAAGGAGCGATAAGGACTATGAAGAAGCTGCTTACGCTGTTGTTTGCGGTTGCCCTGGCCTTCTCATTGTCGTCAGTGACGTTCGCCCAAGGCGACGCTGCCAAGACCGACGACACTAAGAAGGAAGCCAAAGCCGAGAAGAAGGCCGCCAAGAAGAAGGCTAAGAAGGAAAAGAAAGAGGAGAAGAAGGAAGAGAAGAAGGAAGAAGCGAAGTAATCCCTCTCAAGTCGAAGCTTCGCGAGGACCCCGGCCCACTCTGGCCGGGGTTTTTGTATTGCGGATTACAGGATTATTTCTGCTGTTCGCGCGCCAAACCGTAGTAAAATCCGCGCCATTAAAGCTGCCTTTCCAGGCAGCGTGGGGTGATCACCGGACCCGGGCTGCATTGCCTCCCGCGTCTGGTGTCTGGCAACCTCGCGAATCCAGAAATGCTAGGGGGTTTATCATGGAGCAAAGGCCAATTGGGAATCCCTCCGGAAGCGTATCGCATACCAGCTCTTCCTCTGCCGTGCGGCGTGAGGGCCGCAACGTTTGGATTCTGACCATTTATGGGATCTCGGGTCTGGCGTTGTTCGGCATTCTCGCTTATTACTTCTCCTCCTACATCGTTCACTGACTTGGAATGAGATGGAGGGACCTCCCCGCCCATCCAGCCGAGCGCAGCTCGGCGTGAATGCTCAAGTTGCATGTGCCCGGAGTGCCGCAGCGCCCGTCCAGTACCACGCTGGCATCGTGCTACAATGAGCCGCTCTTGAACTTTCCCCGTTCGAGGAAATACCCAGCAGTTTCCCGATTTATCATTAAACTGTGGCCCAAGACCCCATGCCGAAGACCGCCGCCATCATCTATGCCGACGCCGGCGTAAACATCGATCGCGCGAATCGCACCAAGCAACGCATTAAATACTTGGCCCACAAGACCTTCACGAAAAGCGTCCTGAGCGAGATTGGCGGCTTTGGAGGCATGTTCTCGATCCCGCTGAAGTACCAGGATCCGGTGCTGGTTTCGAGCGTCGATGGTGTGGGGACGAAGCTCAAGGTGGCGTTTGAGATGAACGTTCACCACACCGTGGGCGGGGACCTGGTCAACCACTGCGTCAACGACATCGCCGTGCAAGGCGCCGCCCCCCTGTTTTTTATGGACTACCTGGCTATGGGCAAGCTGGAACCGGAGATTGCCGAAAAGGTCGTCGAAGGCATTGCCGAAGCCTGCAAACACAACGGCTGCGCCCTCATCGGTGGCGAGACTGCCGAGATGCCCGGTTTCTATCCCGAAGGCGAGTACGATCTTGCCGGCTTCATCGTGGGAGTGGTGGAGCGCGAGCGCATTGTAAACGGCAAGAACGTCCAGATTGGCGACATCGTGCTCGGGTTATCTTCCAATGGCCTGCACACCAATGGCTACTCGCTGGCTCGCAAACTCCTTTTTGAGGTAGCTCGCTACACAGCAGATACCTACGTGAATGAACTCAAGGGCAAAGTGGGCAATGAACTCATGCGCCCTCACAGAAGCTACTGGCCGGTCCTGCGAAAACTCATTGATGGCGACTGTGTGACGGCGATGGCTCATATTACTGGCGGTGGCATCACCGAAAACCTGCCGCGAGTCCTGCCTCGTGGCATGGCAGCGGCCATTGAGTTCGGTTCCTGGCCGGTACTCCCCATCTTCGAGCACATGCAAAAAATAGGCAATGTCCCCCAAGACGAGATGCTCCGCACCTTCAACATGGGGATGGGTTTGTTGCTGGTGGTTCCCGCCAAAAAGTTTAAGAAAGCCCAGACTGTTCTGGAGCGAGCCGGAGAGAAGTCCTACACCGTCGGGCGCGTAGTTAAGGGCGATCGCAAAGTAATCTACTCCTAACACGATTGTAGATTTCAGATTGCAGACTTTTCTAGATCTCTTGAATGTTTCAATCTGAAATCAAAAATCACCAATTCTCCCTTCGCTGTTGAATAATGCTTCCTGACACCCGAGACCCGGCACCTGGGACCTGTCTTCATGAAGAACCTTGGCATCCTCCTCTCCGGACGCGGCTCTAATTTCGTTGCCATCGCCGACAATGTTGCCGCAGGGCGCATTCCGAATGCCCGCATCGCCGTGGTCATTTCCAACAAAGCCGATGCGCCCGGCATCGAAATCGCGCGCAGCCGTGGATTGACGGCATTAGTCATTAGGTCTAAAGGCAAACAACGGGAAGAGCACGAGCGCGAGATGGTAGCCGCTCTCCAAAAACATAACATCGACCTCGTCTGCCTCGCCGGCTATATGCGCCTTCTTTCACCATGGTTTGTGCAGCAGTTCCCGCAGCGCATCCTCAATATCCATCCCTCCCTGCTCCCGGCATTCCCGGGTCTCGAAGCTCAGCAACAAGCCTTTGCCTATGGCGTGAAGGTCTCCGGCTGCACCGTCCACTTCGTCGACGAGGAACTCGACCACGGAGCCATCATCGTGCAACGGGCGATTCCCGTTCTCGACCGCGACGACGAACACAGCCTAGCCATCCGCATCCTCGAACAAGAGCACCTAGCCTATTCGGAAGCCATCAAGATCGTGCTGGAAGCAAATTTCGAAATCGTGGGCAGACGACTCGTGAGGAAAATCACGGCGCCATGACGGCAAGGTTCGGTATTTTCGGATTGAAGAATTTTCGCACAGAACAGTACTTGAGTCGCGGTGAGGCCGACAGACGAACTCAACCCGAGGACGAAAAGTTCGCATTGCGCATGATTCGACTCTGACGAGGCCCGTATTCTCGGCAAGCAACTCTTACGCTCCGTCACATCGGTGGCCGCGCATTATCGCGCCGTTTTCCGATCACGTTCAGGCGGCAAATTCGTAGCTCGAATCGGTGTAGTCGTAGAAGAAATCGATGAAGCAGTGTTATGGCTCGAACTTCTAGTCGAATCCGGCATCCTTGAAGATTACACAAGCTCGCCGTGCGCCACTGCAGCAGCAAGCGAACGAACGGTTTGCCATCTTTGTATCCTCCCAACCCGCGGCCAAAGGGCTTCCCCCACAATCGGTCAACTCGTAAATCCGTCAATTCGTAAATATAATCAATGCCCGATGCCCGGCTTTAAACCCGTCGACGAACAATTCGCCTATCTTAAAAAAGGCGCCGCCGAGATCATTCGCGAAGCGGACCTCCGCGCCAAGCTGGAGAAATCGCTCGTCTCCAGCAAACCACTGCGCGTAAAGGCAGGTTTCGACCCCACCGCTCCCGACCTGCACCTCGGCCACACCGTCCTGTTGCGCAAGCTGAAACATTTCCAGGACATGGGCCACACCATAATCTTCGTCATCGGCGACTTTACTGGCATGATCGGCGATCCAACCGGTCGCTCCGTGACACGCCCCCCGCTCAGTACCGAAGAGATTAGGCGAAACGCCCAGACCTACATGACTCAGGTGTACAAATTCCTCGACCTGCACAAGACCGAGGTACGCTTTAACAGCGAGTGGCTGGGCAAGATGAATTCGGAAGACTGGATACGCCTCGCCGCCAAGTACACCGTGTCCCAGATGCTCGAGCGCGACGAGTTTCACAAACGTTTCCAGGAAGAAAAGCCGATCGCGATGCACGAGCTGCTCTACCCGCTGGCTCAGGCGTACGACTCCGTAATGCTGAAAGCCGATGTTGAACTGGGCGGCACGGATCAAAAGTTCAACCTCCTTGTGGGGCGCGAAATCCAGCGCCATTTTGGCCAGGAATCACAGGTGGTGTTGACTACTCCCATCCTCGAAGGTCTCGACGGCGTGCAGAAGATGTCGAAGTCTCTGGGCAACGCTGTCGGCATCCAGGAGAAGCCGCTGGACATGTACGGCAAGCTGATGTCGACCTCCGATGAGATGATGTGGCGTTATTACGAGCTGCTGACCGATCTGTCTCTGCCCGAGATCGAGAAAATGAAGCGGGACTCGCACCCGATGGAAGCCAAGAAAAACCTGGCCCATCGCATCGTGGCTGATTTCCACTCTGCGGATGCGGCCACCAAGGCGGCCGAGGACTGGGCCAAGCAGTTTCAGAAAAACCAAGTCCCGGAGAATATCGAGCAGATCAAGATACCCTACGCTGATGTCGCAGCCAGTTCAAAGAACGGGCATGCTGTCAAGCTTGACAAGTTGTTAGCACGCTGCGGCCTCGCCGACTCGGTAACTGACGGATCCCGCAAAATTAAACAAAAAGCCGTGCGGATAAACGGCGAGGTGATAACCGATTTGATCGTCCCGGTCACAGTGCCCGGCGAAATGACCATCAGAGTGGGCCGCTCGTTACGCAAAATTTCTCTAGCCTGAGCCTTTCTCTGCGATCGCGGCGCTCTCGGCGGGAAAAAATCTTCCCCTGTCCTGTCTTCGTGGCTAGACTTTCTGCTACTCTCGTGCCGCAAAAATGCGCGCCGCTGCCATTCTCGGCCTGGGTTCTTCCAGGCGTGATCTAGCCTCTGGCCTTCTAGTGTCTAATTGAACCGGCCTTAGAGCAGTACACGGTCAGGGGAGGTGAGCCGGCATCTGCATCGACTCCTGCAATCGATGTCGCCGGTGGGAGCGAAGATAGCCACTCGAAACTAGAAACTGGAAACAGCCTTAGTGCTACACTAACCCCCTCACAAGGCAAACTATGGCAGATGGCAAAGGTTCGCGCACCCTGCTTTGGATCCTGATAGGAGGAGGCGCCTTCTTCCTTTTCGTCTTGGCTGTGTTCGCGCTTGTCTACATCACCCTGCGTACCGGAGAGCAGACTTCTTTTGCCAGCAGCTTCGGGGACAAGATCGCGGTTGTCGACCTCGAGGGGGTCATTCTTAACCCCAAAACTGTTGTCGACCAGCTCAAGAAATATGCTGACGACGACTCCATAAAAGCCATCATCCTGCACGTCAACTCGCCCGGCGGGGGTGTCGCCGCCTCGGAAGAAATCTATCGCGAGGTCAAGCGCGTGCGCGACGAGAAGAAGAAGCGAATCGTAGCCTCCATCGAAACCGTAGGGGCAAGTGGTGCCTACTACGTATCCTCTGCTACCAACAAGATTTACGCCGACCAGGGAAGCATTGTCGGCTCCATCGGAGTCATTTCAGAATGGGTAAATTACGGAGATCTCCTGCACTGGGCCAAGATGAAAGAGATCATCCTCAAGACCGGCGAATTCAAGGACACCGGCAATCCCACCCGCGACTTGACTGCCGCCGAGAAAGAGTACCTACAGGCTCTGATCAACAATCTGTACGGACAGTTCATCCAGGCCGTGGCTGAGGGCCGCAAGCTGAAGGTGGACGAGGTACGCGCCATTGCCAACGGCAAGGTCTGGACTGGCGCACAGGCGTTGCCTATGAAGCTGATCGATCAGGTGGCCGATTTCCAGGGAGCCGTGGAAGATACGGCCAAAGCCGTAGGAATCAAGGGAGAGCCAACCCTGGTCCGCCCAGAGAAGGACCGTAAGACCGTTCTCGACCTGCTTTTCGGGGACATCTCCCAACTCCTGCCCACGCGAGAAAAGTTAATGGAACAGCACATGGGCTTTTATTATCTCTGGAAGTGACAGCAGGAATTGGTCTTTCCTACTCTCTTGCAAGGGTACGCCTGGTTGTCCCGCTCCCCAGGATCAGGGTCACGCAAGTCCCCGGGTATCTAAAACGCCCTTGCGCGAAGTACATGAAATTTGAGACCTTTATCCGGACCCTTTTCCCGACACGAGGGCCTAGACACTCACGGAGAGAGACGTTATGACCAAAGCCGATCTAATCGACGAAGTCTCCCGGCTAGCTGAACTAACCCGCAAGGACAGCGAAGTGATCGTCGAGACCATCTTTGACAGCATCGTGCGTTCCCTCCGGGTGGGCGACAAAATTGAGATTCGTGGTTTCGGCAGCTTCCGCACCCGCCAGCGCAAGCCCCGCGTCGGCCGCAACCCCAAAACCGGAGACCGCGTCGAGGTTCCCGCTAAAAAGATCCCGTTCTTCAAGCCCAGCAAGGAGTTAAAGGATTTGGTGAATGGTGGCCAAGGCGAAGCCGCGGGCGCGACCGCCACCCCTCCGGCTCCTCCGGCCCAGTAATCAAAGTTGTGGTTAGAATGAAGGGCGAAGTCCTTGCCTACCTGGTTGGTAGCGACGGGACTAGCTAGCCACTGACTACTATCGGCTTACCGCGTTCCGGCCACATACACATCCGCCACCTTCAACGCCAAAGCGCTGGCATCCAAGTCACTCCGGTTGCACAAAACGATCACCGTAAGCCTGTCATCCACGAAGCGCTGGATGGCGGTACGGAAGCCCAGGGTCTCTCCGTAATGCCACATCCGTCTGTGGCCATTGTAGGGATTCAGAAACCAGCCAAAACCGTATTCTGCAGGACTGCCATCCGGCTGAGTGAGTTGACCCTGAGGGAGTCTAACCGGAGTCAAGGCGGGCTCCATCTCGGCCGGGCTCAACAGAGTGTGCTCCCGCAAGGCGGTATCCCACTGGTCTAAATCCTCGACCGATGAATAGACGCCTCCGTCTCCGAGCGTCGCCGAGGTAGGACTCTGATCGGTCTCATGCCAGCCGTCCGGTTCCCGGCTGTGACCATAGGCGCGGTTCGGAACCTCTTTCTTTCCTTTCTCATACGCGATGCTGCCCCTCATCTTGAGCGGCATGAAGATCCGATCGTGCAAAAATTGGCCGAACGGCTTGCCTAATACCCTCTCAACAACCATTCCCAGCAAAACATACCCCGAGTTGCTGTAGGCCCATTTTGTTCCGGGCGGGAAGTTTGTTGTCTTCTCTCGCTTCAACAACTCAAGCACCTCGGGATCTCTTATTTGACGAAGCTCCCGCGACCCAGACTGGTAATCCTTAGGCATGAGGTCCTCGTAATCTTTCAGGCCGGAAGTGTGGTTCAGAAGCTGTCGGATGGTTATCTCCCTGCCGTAGTCCGGAAAATCCGGAAAGATGTCGGTCAGGCGACTCTCGTACCGCAGCTTCCCGTCGTGCACGAGCAGCATGATCGCCATGGCAGTGAATTGCTTCGTTACTGAGGCCAGACGAAAATCAGTACGCCCATCGATCGGGCGATGGGTGCGCAGGTCGGTCACACCATAGCCACGCTGGAAGACTACATGTCCATTTTCGATGACCAGCACGGCCGCGCCCGGCAAATCGCGAGATTTGAGGGATTGAAAAATCGCGTCCACTTGCTTGGTTCGATCCGGCTCGGCCATGCCGAGCCGAGCCGAAACGACGCAGCAGAGCAGCAATCCAATTCTCAATCTTCGGCGCAACCGAAGCTCCTGACGACTTAGCCCCGAATTCCTGCTACTCCCAGTAACCGCCCTGTATTGCCATGCTCGGCACGGTAGGAAAACAAAATGTCCCGGCGGCATGATGTGCACAGGTCCGACGCGCCAATACTTTTGGCCGGCACCCCGACCGCGAGAAGCTGCCTTCGATTTGCCTCCACTAAATCCAGAAACAACTTCAGCGGCAGTTCCGAATGCCCCGGCGGACGTGCGCTCAGAAACAGCAGAGGATACTTGTCCCGAATGGGATCCGCCTCTTTGATTTCATGGAACAGATCAGCGGCATAAGCAAACTGCGACTCAAATTTGCTTCGGACCTCCTCGCCGACTTCATAGCAGCACTTGTGAATCCCCGGACCAATCGCCGCCCGAATGTCCTCCGGCTGGCTTTCAAACCAGCGCCGCATTTCGCCAACTCCTTTTTCCACAATCCGTTTGATCGTCCCTCGCCAGCCGGCGTGAAAGACTCCAAGGGCACGCCGTTTTGTATCCACCAGAACTACCGGCAAACAATCTGCCGTTTGCACGGCTAGCAGGACTCCGGGAGTATTCGTAACCAATCCATCACCAACTGGATGTTGCGCGACGCCGCTCACCCGCTGGATTAGATCCGAATGGACCTGGCGCAGCGTGACAAGGGGCCACTGCTGTTCCCTGCGCATTGCCCCAACAGCCTTGAGAAAAGCCTCCCGGTTACGCTCGACATCAGCTCGCCAGTCGCCTTTCGTGAATCCGAGATTCAGAGCATTACCGCCATATAACTTCGAGAACCCGCCCACCCGCGTGCTGAACCCGTGCACCAGCCAGGGAATTCCCTCAAGAGACTCGGCTCGCAGGATATTTAGTTTTCCCGATGCACCCACTTTGATCGGCACATCACCATCTTAACGGAGCGCGCGTTTGCTGGGACCGACTCCGGTTCGCTATAGTTGAAACTCATGTACGACGACTTCTGCGCCGTCGACCCCTGGACGAAGAAGAACGTGCACTGCATCTACCAGGCTCTGATCGTGGCCATTGCAACACGCCACGCCGACGCGGTAGACGTCAAGTTCCTGGTAGATGGCAAGCCCGTCTGGATCGCTCTGCCACATCCCGCCTGGGTTAAATACCGAGACCGTACCGGCAAAACGATTACTGACCCGCTGGCCGTAGAAATTGCCGGCCATTATCTGAAGACCGCGCTGCAGTCGGGCGAAGGCGTGGGCCGCGAGATGTACTCGCTCACCGTGAACCAAACTCTTCAGCATCTCAATGCGGTTGTCACTGAACTGGAAGCGGCCCCGGCCATCCAGTCCCAAAGCGTGTCGTCCTGAGCGAGCGCACACTTCCCGGTAGAGACGCGGCTTGCCGCGTCTCTCAGGCCCGAGCAAACCCTTTCTCCCCTAACACCCTCCAAGTACACTGGTCACTTTTATCTGTGACGTGAAAACACTTTCGTTCTTTTTTCGTGCCGCGAAAATTAACCGTTGTCTTCGAGCGGCTCGGGATTTCGGCCCTGTTTAACCGGGTGGGCACTTGGAGATGCTCCGTAAATAGGGGACAATATTGGCTTTCCTTTTGCCGCTAAGCCGCCTGTAGCTAACGGCACTGATCGACCCAAGCCGGCCGGTACCAGGAGACACCGATCATGTCTAGCCTTGCCCTGGAAGTGGAATCAAGCAGCAAACCGAAACACAGGCCGTTGACGCGTTGGGTAGACCAAGTCGCGCAGATGTGCAAGCCCGATCGCATCCATTGGTGTGACGGTTCCGCCGAAGAATACCAGGCCCTGCAGCGTCTCATGACCCTATCGGGCATTGCCATCCCGCTCGACCCGGACAAGCGTCCCAACAGCATTCTGGTTCGGTCCGATCCTGGCGACGTCGCTCGCGTGGAGGATCGCACCTTTATTTGCTCGCGCTCCCAGGAAGACGCCGGCCCTACCAACAACTGGGAAGACCCGGCCAAGATGAAAGAGAAACTCACCGAACTCTTCACCGGGTCCATGGCGGGACGCACCCTGTACGTGATTCCGTACAGCATGGGTCCGATTGGTTCGCCCATCGCCAAGATCGGCGTCGAGATCACCGACTCGCCTTACGTCGTGGTCAACATGCACATCATGGCCCGCGTGGGTACCCACGTTCTCGATGTTTTCGGAGAAGACGCCGAATTCGTACGCGGCCTGCACTCGATTGGTGCGCCTCTCGCGCCCAATCAGCAGGATTCCACCTGGCCTTGCAACAAGGGGCAAAAGTACATCTGTCACTTCCCGGAAACTCGCGAGATCCTGTCCTACGGTTCCGGTTATGGCGGAAACGCACTGCTGGGTAAGAAATGTCATGCCCTGCGCATCGCATCGGTGCAGGCGCGTGACGAGGGCTGGATGGCGGAGCACATGCTTATCCTGAAACTCACCAATCCTGCTGGCGAGTCCAAGTACATGACCGGTGCGTTCCCATCGGCCTGCGGCAAAACCAATCTCGCCATGCTGATCCCCACGCTACCTGGCTGGAAGGTGGAAACCATCGGAGACGACATCGCGTGGATGAAATTCGGCGCCGACGGCCGCCTCTATGCCATCAATCCTGAAGCCGGCTTCTTCGGAGTCGCGCCCGGCACTGGCATGAAGTCGAACCTGAATGCCATGCTCACGGTGAACAAGAATTCCATTTTCACCAACTGCGCCATGACGCCTGACGGTGACGTGTGGTGGGAATCCATGACCGAGGACAAGCCCGCCGAGCTGGTCGATTGGCTTCGCCGGCCATGGACCCCAAACTCAGGCCGCAAAGCCGCCCATCCCAACGCCCGTTTCACCACCCCTGCCGGCCAATGTCCGGCCATAGCCCCCGAGTGGGAAGACCCCAAAGGCGTGCCGATTGACGCCATCCTCTTCGGAGGCCGTCGCGCAGGGGTTGTTCCCCTGGTGATCGAAGCCTTTAACTGGCAACATGGAACCTTCTTGGGAGCGACCGCCAGCAGCGAGACCACTGCGGCGACCACAGGCAAAGTCGGCCAACTCCGCCGCGATCCGATGGCGATGCTCCCCTTCTGCGGCTACCACATGGGTGACTATTTCGCTCACTGGTTGAAGATCGGCAAACATGCCCCGGTCTCCAAGCTGCCCCAGATTTATTACGTCAACTGGTTCCGTCAGGATGAAAGCGGAAAATTCTTGTGGCCCGGATACGGCGACAACAGCCGCGTGCTGAAGTGGATCTTCGAGCGCTGCGACGGAAACGCCTTAGCACAGGACACTCCGGTTGGCCGTGTTCCCGCTCGCGGCGAACTCGATTTGGACGGCATCCACATGCCCGCCGAGAACATGGAGAAACTGCTCCACGTGGAGACGAAGGACTGGCTCGCTGAGGTCCCCCTCATCAAAGAGCATTTCGCAAAGTTCGGCACGCGATTACCCGAAGGTCTGCAGACGGAACTGGCTGCGCTAGTCGACCGGCTGAAGTCGGACAAGCAGTAGATTCTTGAACATCCAGTGTGGCGCGGATACTCCTGTCCGCGCGTGCCAACGCAACCGTCTTTAATTCCCACCTTTGCAAAGGCTGGGCCTACTGTCGAGTGAAGCGCAATGCCGCGCGCCAGGGATAGACCCTCTCCTGCTCGCTCTCCCAGAATCAAAGATTTGCAGGGCGACCTTCGCTAACCTTCAGATGCAAGTAGATTTCGGGGAAATATCCCATAACTTAACTTGGCGATAAGCGCTCTGCACTTAAGGCGCGAGCCCGAATGGCCAAGAGCGAAGCCGATCACAGGCAACTGCTTTTTAGGTACACGCCTCCCTGATTCCAGTGTGGCAGCCACGCGGGGGAGGTTGACAAGGAAGACTCAGGCAGGGCAATCAGGCCCAGGTTGCGATCAACGATGGGGGGTACCTCGATGGTTGGAACCCCACCCGGCTGCTGGCGACGATTGACGAACATATGCCACCGATGCCACCGACTCGACCGCCAAACCCGAATTCCTTTTCGACCTCGACCGCACCCTGATTGACAGCGTTTACCAGCACGTTCTCGCCTGGCGCGAGGCGCTCCAAGAAATGAAAATCGAGCTTTCCATCTGGCGCATTCACCGCCGTGTGGGCATGAGTGACGGCCTGATCCTTACCGCCCTGCAGGGGGAGACTGGCCGCACGCAAATTGACCAAAGAAGAGACCAAGCGCCTGCGGCGTTTCCCCACTGAAGCCTTCCTGAAAGGCGTCACCCAAATTCGCCCGCTGCCCGGCGCGTGAGAACTGCTCAGCACGCTTTCGCGCCTGTCAGTTCCCTGGGCGATCGCAACCCTCACCCGCAATGACGTTGCTCATGGCAAGCCGTTCCCAGATGTATTTCTCGCCGCAGCCAAGCGGCTGGCAGTAGATATCAACGATTGCGTTGTCGTCGGCGAACAACATCCGGGACTGGCTGTCCTCGCCTCGAGCCCACGCGTTGGGAGGCGGCCTGCTCTGCGGAGGCCATGGGCAGGATGAATTAGGGCAGACAGGCGCCTACCGCGTCTACGAAGACCCTGCAGAAAAGCTCTCCGTCAAGACGGCGAGTGTCTCGCGCGAACTATGAACCGAGAACCAGGAACTGACAACTTTATTGTGTTCTAATCACTCCATGTTCTCCCGCAAGATCCGAGTCGAGTACGAAGAAGATTCCCGACTCCATCCCTGCCCGCTGAAGTGGCTTGACGGCTTCAGCATGCGTAATTTCACCAATGCCCCCGTCTTTGACGACACTATTCCCGTTGCAGATGGATTCATGGAGATCGGCGCGCGAGTGCCGCTGGAGGACCTGAAGAGTTCCATGGAAGACTGGTTCCGGCGCAAGAGTTATCTGCCAAGAAATGCTGTTTTGAAGGTTGAGGAAGTTCGCCAGTAGCGGTCAAAGCAGCTGCCACCCCTATCCGGACAGATAGTCCCGCCTTGTCCGACTGGATAGGTGCACGGCCATTTTGATTCTTCGTTGCATTAGCGTGCAGTGGAGTTCATCTTCTTCTCTCTTCTGCAGTTCTCACATCTCGCCCGCCTCTGCGTCGCGCTCTGGAGTATTGGCGAGCTATTTGCCACCTCAGCTCTCAGTGGGGATTTTCCAGAGTCGGAGGATGACAATGAAAAGCACAGTCGCAGTGACCCATTGAGCGACAATGGTGATCCTCGCGATCGCCCTGATAACTGCTCCAGTCTTGGAAGCTTGATTCCGATCATTCGACCGCTCGCGTATTCCTCGGCGCGAATGCCTCCGGATCGGTGTCACTCGTCTAGTAGCAGGCAAGGCCGAGTTATGCGCCTCCGAGCCTGCTGGTTCGACATTCGATCTTATTAAAATAGCATCGCCCCGGCTGAGGGCAACGCAAAGACCTTTAAGTTGCGGCGTGTGGACGTCGGGCACCATGGCAAACCGGAGGTCACCGGTTACCTGACGCTGACCCGCATCGTGCGCCCGGTGACGCTCAACCCCGGCGAGGACTACTTCGGTCCGGTTTACGGGGACTCGGTTATCCGAACCGCCACGCGCGCGGTCAGGTTTGCGCTCTCGACGAACAACCTGGAAGAAAAGGCGGAAACCGCCGCTGAATCCAGGTTCTATCGTGAAAATTGCGGAGCTGTTCGCGGCAATCACCGATATCAGTTGGCAGGCGGTTGTCCCATGAGAATTGCGATCTTGAGCCCGCGGCCGAGAACTACGCCGGTGCCGCTTGCACGGGAACTGTGATTGAACCGATTCGCACGGAAGCCGCGAGCGGTGGCGAGGGGTTCGAACCTGCTCGCCGGAAGGCGGCCTGATGACGATCGTTCTGAGACTGCGCCTGGATCGGGAGCTGGGTGAGATGTCGGGTAACTAAACTAAGTGTCCAAGGCATTGCGGCCATGCCGTGAGTAGCTATGCAGGGTCTCCGGGCAACGGGTGGCCCTTTTTCATTTCCCTTCTCGGCAGAGACAGGAGCAACCCGCAGTTACTTCGCATAGTGCAGCAGCGAGAACACATCGCACCCCTTAAGCTTCTCGCGACCTTTCAGGAAATCCAATTCAACTACGAAGCCCAGGCCGGCGATATCCGCTCCCAGCGACTTGGCCAACTCCACAGTTGCGGCGGCCGTGCCGCCCGTGGCCAGCAGATCGTCCACGATAATCACACGCTGTCCTTTGTCGATCGCGTCTTTATGGACCTCCAGCACGTTGCTGCCATACTCCAAATCGTACTCAATTCTTTGTGTGGCCGCCGGTAGTTTTCCCGGCTTGCGCACAGGCACGAATCCGGCGTTCAGGCGATACGCAGCAGCGGGGCCAAAAATGAAACCGCGCGCCTCCATCCCCAGGACCAGATCGATATCTTTCGCCAGGAAGTGTTCCGACAAGGCATCCACAAGGGTCGCGAATCCCAGCTTGTCTTTGAGTAGGGTGGTGATGTCGTAGAAGAGAATGCCCTTCTTGGGGAAATCGGGAACTTCACGGATTAACTTCTTCAGCGGTTCGCAATCCACGGCCGCCTTAATTGCCATCTACCAGGCTCCTTCAATGCGGAATGTGTTCAGGCCAGACACGGGCCGCGCGTCGGCTTCTTGGACATCATCCACGCGCGCAGCCCGCGGGCCTTCCCTCAACCGAGAACGCAAACCGGCCAGCTGCTCGCGTGTACCCATGGCGAGGACTTCGACGCTGCCATCAGCGTTGTTACGAACCCATCCGGCGACACCCAGCATATGAGCCTCGCGCTCCACGAACCAGCGGAAGCCCACTCCCTGGACTCGTCCACGTACCACGAATCGACGGGCTTCGACTGATTTGTTCTCGCCAGTCGCCATGCAAGTAACTTCCGCCTGGATGGTCCGTATAGTTGATATCAGGGCACGGCGTTTACAGGCTGCGAAAAAAATCTGGTTTGGGGCGGCGCAGCGCTGCATTGCTGCGATAAACAGCTTATTTTCGTTAGCGGGCTTTTAGCCGCCGAGGTCACTCTGCCCACTTTTTCCACAGCCTGTTCAGGCGTGCCGCAAGCATCCCTAATATCGGTATTGTCTTCCCGAGCGGCTTCCGCCGCGAGTCTGCTTTCGACCTAGGCTTCCGAAACCTAGGCTCTCGACAGGTACGCCCCTTCTGACGTATCCACCCTGATCTTTTCGCCTTCGTTGATGAACGGTGGCACCTGCACCACCAAGCCAGTCTCCGTCTTGGCCGGCTTGGTGACACTGGAAGCGGTCGCACTCTTCAGTCCCGGCTCAGTCTCGACCACAGTCAATTCGACCGTCTGCGGCAACTCGATCCCGACCGCCTTGCCATCGAAGAACTCCACTCTGATCTGCAGATTCGGGATCAGGTAATCCACCGCATCCCCGAGAATGTCCTTGTTGAGGTGCGTCTGCTCGAAGTTCTCGGTGTTCATGAAGTAGTAGTCATCGCCGTCGTTATAGAGATACTCCATCGAAACCTCGTCGACGTTGATCTTTTCGATGGCGTCAGCCGACCGGAAGCGGTGCTCGAACATCGCTCCCGTGCGCAGGTTGCGCAGCTTAGCCTGGATGAAGGCGCGCAGGTTCCCCGGCGTGCGGTGTTCCACGCTGAAGACCGCATGCAGGTCGTTGTTGTGTTTGATAATCATGCCGGGGCGAAGCTGGGTTGCAGGGATAGCCATTGCGGCGTACTCTCTCCTTGAAAAATTGCTCGGCAGGCCGGCGGACCCGCTATCCGCGCCCGCCGCGTACGGGGACCAAACTCATTATTTTACACATGCTTGGACGGAATGGGAACTAACGGCGGGTTGATTGTAACGCGCGCGATTCTTCGTCGGCCCGGCGGCCTCCTCAGAATGACGCTGTGCGAGTATGATGAGGAAGAATCTACGGTTGTTTGGACGAAATAGACGAACTCTGGTTGCCAAAACCGGAGGTCATGTTACTTTTGCTCGAATTATAATTGCTCTAAACCCGGGCCCGGAAACTAGCATCTTGTAGAGGTACACGAGGTGGCAATATGCGCTTGGGAACTTACGAATCTTCCGACAAGAGCACTGCTGGAATCGCTATTACGTTTTTACTCATCGGCGTGGGCGCTGGCGCCTTGGCCGCTCTCCTTTTAGCTCCCCAGAGCGGCAAGCAATTGCGCCGCGATCTTCGCCGCAAATACGAAGGCGCCAGGGACGCGGTCGAAGATTTTACCGACGAAGCGAAAGAGAAAGTGGAAGACGCCATGGGCCGCGGCGCCGACTGGGTGGAAACGGCGCGCGAAAAAGTGGAGCCACTGCGATCCGCGCTCCGAAGAAGATAGATAGGTCTCGGATTTCGCTCGTTCGCTCTCAGTCGGAATCTTTCTATGTCGGAATCTTTCTGTGCTGAGAGCCGAAACCTTCAATACAACCGGAAGGACACTTCCACATTAATCTGGACAGCCACGGGCTGCCCATTTTTGCGGGCGGGGTCAAACTTCCAGGTGCGCACGGCTTCGATGGCCTTCTCATCCAGGCCCATCCCTACCGATCGCGCAACCTTGATATCGCGGGGACGCCCATCGCGATCAACAATCATCCAGAGCACGACTGTCCCCTGATACTTGGCTTTACGGGCTTCTTCGGAGTACTCAGGATCGGGCTGATAGATGGCGCGGGGAGCACTCACGCCGCCGCCGACTTTGTAGACACCACCGCCGATCCCGCCACCGTAACCGGGACCTACGCCCGGGCCGTGCCCTGAGCCCACACCGCCGCCACTGCCGCTGCCAATTCCTCCACCTGAGCCGGTTCCGCTGGATGGTGGACCCATAATCTTTGAGAGGGGATCACCGAGCACTCCCATCGGCGGCAACTGAATCTGTGGCGCCACGACTGTTGGCTCAATGGGCAGTTTGGGCGCTTCATTCCGAACAATCACCGCTGGTGGCGTGATCTGCTCGCGGGATTGCCGGGGCAGTGAGCCTCTAGACGCCTCCAGTTTGTCGCGCTCACCGCCGCCTCCGCCACCACCTGATTCTTTGGCCGACGGTGCCAGTACGTAAGGGCTGATATCGGTGACCAAGCCCACAACTCGCTGCTGGATCTGCTGGCGATGCTGCACTACCCAGTGGCCCGACCACACCAGCAGGGCAGCAACCAAAATGTTGAGGGTGAACGAAAAAACGAAAGCTGAGGGGCGGGTGCTATAGGTTCCGTAGCCTTCGCCGAACAGAGTTGGTAAAACGCTAGTTTGCGGACCCGAAGGCGGCGAGGCCGCTGTCGTCATCCTCTCCGCCAGCGACATGGCAACAATCCTGTCTCCTTTAAAGTATAGACGTTTCCGGCCTGCCAAAGTCTTTCAATCTTGCAGGAGAAAGCGAAAGTGCCCCTGCTTTGGCATATAACCCAGATACCTCAGACAAGTCTGTGATCGGCAGCCAAACCAGCCGAGCATGACAAACAAAGTCGGCTTATTGCGACTCGGAAAGAAACTCGTATTCGTCAATCACGGCGGCAACGGCCATTTTCCCGCTTGGCGACGTGTCGTTCACGCGCACCACTTTTCCCTTGCAGCGCACGCGGATAGCTTCGGTCAGCGTAATTTCAGGAGGGAGGGTCAGGGTGAATTCAATGGGGGCGCCGTTGGTGATGGCACTATCAACGTAGAAACAGATACCCCGCGCACTTACGTCTCGGGTCTGTGCCGCCTTCTCCTGCACGCCATTCTCACTAAAAGTAACTGCGACCGGAAGCCGCAGGGCAAACCGCCGAGTGGCACGCTTTTCCGGATGAGGCTCGGCCATTGTCTTACCTCCCTAGGGCTTTGTAAGCATGGCGTGCCAGGTGGAGAGTGTCAAGTATGTACTTAGCCCATTGGGGCCCGGCTCGAGCCTTCTATTCGGTTCCGCATACGCCGCAAGCACTTGAAATTCTGGGCTGAACGCGGGGATGGGGAACTGAGGGGCGCGGGGTGTTCGGGGTGGCGACGCCGCCCCTCCGTTTTGTATGCCTCACCTACAATGACAGGAAATTCTTGATTAGCCGCTTGCCCTGATCCGTCAGCACGCTCTCAGGATGGAATTGGACTCCCTCGACCGGAAAGTTGCGGTGTCGCAAACCCATGATCACGCTGCTGCCGTCGCGCTCTTGGGTCCGGGCGCTGACCTCGAGTTCAGCCGGCAGGCCTTCCTCGGCTACGATCAGGGAGTGATACCGGGTGGCGGTCATGGGCGTGGGCACCCCCTTGAAGATGGTCTTCCCGTCGTGCTCAACCAGGCTGGTCTTCCCATGCATCAAATTTCGTGCGCGCACCACCTGCCCACCGAATGCCGCTCCCAGCGCCTGGTGCCCAAGGCAGACTCCAAGCAGCGGTGTCTTGCCGGCAACACGACGGATCAGCTCAACGCTAATGCCGGCTTCGTGGGGAGTACACGGGCCCGGCGAAATAACAATCCGCTCTGGCCGCATAGCCTCCACCTCGTCTACCGTGACCTTATTGTTGCGGCGAACTTCGACCTCAGCGCCTAGTTCACCCAGATATTGGACCAGGTTGTAGGTGAAGGAATCGTAGTTGTCGAGGACGAAAACCATAGTGGTCAGTGGCTAGCAGGAAGCGCGGACCAAGCCTGCCCGGAGCGAAGTCGAGGGGAGTGTCCGCTCCACACCAGCTTACTAGTCGCAGCGTCCCCTGGCCATCTCTACTGCCCGTAACAGCGCTTGTGCTTTATTCATGCACTCCACAAACTCCGTTGCGGGGTCGGAGTCTGCTACGATCCCGGCTCCCGCCTGCAGGTACGCTTTCTTTCCTTTGAGCAACATGGTTCGTATGGCAATGCAGGAGTCCAGGTTCCCCGCAAAATCGGCATACAGAACGGATCCTCCGTAGACCCCGCGTCGCACCGGTTCCAGTTCCTCGATGATCTGCATGGCGCGGACTTTGGGTGCACCCGCGAGTGTGCCTGCAGGAAAACAGGCAGCGAACGCGTCCAGAGCATCCAGCCCATCGCGCAGCTTGCCTTCCAGGGCAGAAACGATGTGCATCACGTGGGAATAGCGCTCCACGTACATCAGATCTCGCACCTTCACCGACCCGTATTCGCTGACACGCCCCAGATCATTGCGGCCCAAGTCCACCAGCATCACGTGCTCGGCCCGTTCTTTCTCGTCATGCAGCATTTTCTGCTCGAGTTGCTCATCTTCGACTTCGTCGCGGCCACGACGATGGGTCCCGGCGATTGGGCGGTATTCCAGCTTGCGACCCGTCACGCGCACCAGCATCTCCGGCGATGATCCCAGCACGTGGGTGTCGCCGAAGCGCAAGAAATACATGTATGGCGAGGGATTGACCTGGCGCAGTGCCCGATAAAGATTCAAGGGCTGAGCTTCGGGTATGAAGTCCCACCGCTGCGACAACACAACCTGAAAGATGTCTCCCGCCGCGATGTAGTCTTTCGCCTGCTCCACACTTGTCAGAAAGCGTTCACGGCTGGTTCCAGCATGTACCTTCAATTTTCCCAAGCGCCGCCGCGAACTCATCGGCCAGTGTCCCGGCTTCAATCCCGCGGCCAGCTTCTTCTCCAGCGTCGCGATGTCACGCAGCGCCCGATCGTACGCCCGTTTCGGACTCTCCTTAGAAACATCGGCGGTCGCAACGATGTGAATCTGACGCCGCAAGTGATCGAAGGCAAGAATTCGGTCGAAAAACATCAGCTCGCAATCGGGCAGCGAGAGATCATCGGCAGCGTGTTGCCCGATGTTCTCCAGTTGTCGAACCACATCGTAGGAGAAATACCCTACTGCCCCTCCAGTGAAGGGGGGCAATCCCGGCACGATCGCCGACCGATGCCCTCGCAACAATTCCTTCAGGAGCTGGAACACGTTGCCCGCCCGGCGCTCCCGCCGCCTGGCCTGCTGCATGACAATTTCGTCGCCCCGCGCCCGCACCTGCATGTAAGGTCGCGCGCCCAGAAACGTGTATCTCCCAATCTGTTCTCCTCGCTCCACCGACTCCAGCAGAAACGAGCTCGGCTCTCTGGCCGCTGCCGCCAGAAAAGCAGAGACCGGCGTCAGCAAGTCGGCGCTGACTGACTTAACTACCGGAACCAGCGTGAACTCCCGCGCCAGTCGCGCAAACTCGTTGTAATCAGGCTGCACCATGATGGGGTGGATCATTATATGGGAGCGGCGTTTACAGGCGTGGGCGGTCAAGCCAAAACGGCAACAAAGAGGAACGTTAGCACTACGAGGAGGGACCTAGGCTCGGCCGCAATGGGTCACAGCTCCATTTCCCAAGTTTTGCCGCTGACCTGGCCACCAGCCATTCCAACGCACCATACATTTATGTCAATTGACGTAATCCTCCCTGGCATTGGAAGATGGATCAAAGCGTCGGGACAAGGCGACAGACATGTTGGTCAAATTCTGGGGCGTGCGCGGGTCCACCCCCACTCCACAGCCGGAGAATTTGCGCTACGGGGGCAACACCTCCTGCGTGGAGGTCCGCATCAAGGACCAGATCTACATCTTTGACTGCGGCACCGGTTTCCGCATCCTTGGCCACCATCTTGCGCGGCAATATGACACCCAGCCCATGCTGGCCCACATCTTCGTCTCCCACTTTCACTGGGACCACATCCAGGGCATCCCCTTCTTCGGCCCATTGTACGAACGTCGCGAAAACCGCTTCATCTTTCATTCCTCGAGTCGGACCCGTAATCTACGACGAGTCCTGGAAGAGCAAATGGCCGCTCCGTATTTTCCGGTGGACATGAATGAGATGAAGGCGAGCCGCGACTTCCACGATATTCAGGAAGGCCGCGTCGCCTTTGGGGGTGTAACTATACAGGCCAGTTGGCTCAACCATCCCCAGGGATGTCTGGGGTTTCGCATGGAAACCAGAGACGGCATCCTGGTTTATGCGACGGACAACGAGCCCGGACACGCCGAATTCGATAAAAAGGTCCGCAAGTTAGCCGAAGGCGCCGACATCCTGATCTACGATGCCCAGTATCTGCCCGAGGAATACGAAGCTAAAAAGCGGGGCTGGGGACACAGTCACTGGCGTGAAGCCGTCAACATCGTGATGGAAAGCGGAGCCAAGGATCTGGTCCTGTACCACCACGATCCCGACCACACCGACCTCTGCATCGATGCCATCGTCAAAGAAGCCCGCAACTATTATCCCCGCGTCCGCGCCGCCTCGGAAGGCATGGAGATGACGCTGTAGCATCGCCAATCAACACCTCGCAAACGATGTCGTCATCCTGTCGATGACAACGACAGCTCTTGTCAAGCAAAAAAGACCCATCGGGGCATCGCACTGGAAGCGCCGTCTAGGGTGGCGCGGCGTTCATCTCGACGCTCTCACCAGCTTGCCTCCCCGTCGCTACCCCCTTATACTCAGGGGTTTGCCGCCCGCAAATGGGGGTAAGACCCTCCCGTATCAGCTACTGCAATCAGGGGAGATCATAAATGCGGACTGTCGCCTTGGAGCAGGAAGCCAACCCTTGGGAGTCACAAGCAGCGCGCTTCGACTTAGCCGCCAATAAGCTCAACCTGGACGAGGGTCTCTGGAAGGTCCTGCGCTATCCCACTCGCGAAATTATACTTCACATTCCTGTCGCCATGGACAACGGCCACCTGGAAGTCTTCACTGGCTTCCGGGTGCAGCATTCGATAGCACGAGGCCCCGGGAAAGGCGGCGTGCGCTATGCCCCTGATGTAACGCTTGATGAAATCCGAGCCCTCGCTAGCTGGATGACCTGGAAATGTGCGGTGGTAAACATTCCGTTTGGAGGAGCCAAAGGCGGCATTATTTGTGATCCCCACAAAATGTCCATGGGGGAACTGGAGCGCATGACTCGCCGCTACACCGCCGAGTTGGTCGAATTCATCGGTCCCGAGAAGGATGTTCCCGCGCCCGACGTCAACACCAACGAACAGATCATGGCCTGGATGATGGACACCTACTCCATGCACATGCGTCAGACTGTGACTGCCGTAGTCACCGGTAAGCCCATCAACATTGGAGGATCGCGCGGCCGCCGCGAAGCCACAGGTCGCGGCGTCCTGATCGTTTGCGACGAAGCTATCCGCAAGCTAGGCCTCGATCGCGACACGACCCGCGTCGTCATTCAGGGCTTTGGCAACGTCGGTTCCAATGCTGCCCGCCTGATGGCCGAAGCCGGTTACAAGATCATCGGCATCGGCGAAGTGGGCGGGGGGCTTTACAACAAGAACGGCATCGACGTCGAAGCGCTCTGGGAGTTCCGGCAGCGCAATGGCACGATCCATGGTTTCCCGGGAGCGGAGAAGTACGATCCAGCAGAGCTGTTGCTCACCGATTGCGAGATTCTGATTCCCGCAGCCACCGAAAACCAGATCACCAGCCGCAACGCGGACCGCGTGAAGTGTAAGATCCTGGCCGAAGGAGCTAACGGACCCACCACTTCCCCCGCTGACGAGATCCTCGCCGACAAGAAGGTCTTCATTATCCCTGACATCCTGGCCAATGCCGGGGGTGTCACCACCTCCTATTTCGAATGGGTTCAGGACCGCCAGGGCTACTTCTGGAAAGAGTCAGTGGTAAACGAGCAGCTCGAGCACATCATGAAAGCTGCTTTCGAGGACGTAGTGCGCTACTCGGAAACCCACAACGTCAACAACCGTATTGCGGCGTACATGCTCGCTATTGACCGCGTAGCTTACACAATCCGCCAACGCGGCATCTATGCTTAAGTAGGCTTAGGTAGTGCCGGCGGCCCGCCGGCCCCCAAGGTGGTACCCTTCCAATCACAAGGGGATTGCTAACGGAACTAGGGAGGTCGCATGAAGCGCAAGTCCCTCTCCACCCTGCTCTGTACGGTCTTACTGTTCACATGGCTGAGCGGTCTTTCGTTCGCTCAGGCGTCTTCGACTGCCGGCGGCTCGGCCAGAAGCTCGAGCACTGCGGGGAAAAAGAAAACTGTCAAAAGTGACCTGATAGACATCAACTCTGCCAGCAAGGGCCAGCTGCAAACCTTGTCGGGAATTGGCGATGCCACTGCCCAGAAGATCATCGACGGTCGTCCTTACGAGCGCAAAAACGAGCTGGTCAGCAAGAAGGTCGTTGCCAAGTCCACGTACGATGAGATCAAAGGCCGGATTATCGCCAAGCAAAGCAAGTAGCGTAGCGCCGGCTTTGCGCCGGCTCTGGGGCGGGCGCCCTGGCCCGCCCACATAGTTCGAGCTCGGGACTGGTTCCGCCCCTAACACCTGTCGCCCGATACCTTGCGGCCAGCCCCTATCCTTGCGTTGCTTTCCCCATCGAACGTGGAGGATAATTTAACTTCGGATAATTTAACTTCGGATAATTTGATTTGTACCCTGGAAGGCGCTGCCTACCTCCGGTGAATTTGCCCAACTACATCACGATGACCCGCATCTTCAGCATTCCGCTGTTGATGTGGATTCTGCTCAGCACGCGCTTCACCAGCGTGCACGGCGAGAAAGAGCTGCTTGCGTCGGCGTTGTTTATCTGTGCCTCCATCACGGATGGCATTGACGGGTACCTCGCCCGCAAACGAGGTCAGATTACAACTCTCGGCATGTTGCTTGACCCGCTCGCCGACAAACTCCTCATTGCCGCCGCATTTGTGACGCTGGTGCAGTTAAACCCGCGGCTCGTTCCTGCATGGGTTGCTGTGGTGATCATCGGCCGCGAGTTCCTGGTCAGCGGCCTCCGCTCCATCGCGGCGTCTGAGGGTTTTACCATCGAAGCTAGCGACTTGGGCAAATTTAAGATGCTGGTGCAGATCGTCTCGGTGGTAGCGGCGATTCTCGATCTCCGCTGGCAGGAGTGGCGGGTTTACAAGTCTTTCGTCTTCTCGGTGCACTGGATCGCCCTGGTAGCCATCTGGTACATGGTTTTTCTGTCTCTGGTGTCGGCGGCCGACTACTTTGCCGCCTTCTGGTCGAAGATCGATCGGCGCGTGGTGAAGCGGCGCCGCCGCGCCTTCGTCCTTAGCCGGCGGAGGAAGGACGATGTCCCAGCAACCTGATAACCCGCAACTGGCGACCTCCTCGCATTCCTCTCACCTACAGCCCGAGCCTGTCGAGTATTCAACTGAAGAACGTTTGCTATTGCTGAAGGCGGCGCACGATTCGATCGAAGCGGCTTTCAAGAATTGCGACATCCCGTCCGACGCGCCCACGCCTCATTTGGCCGAGCCACGAGGCGCTTTCACAACTTTATACCTGCATGGGCAACTGCGAGGCTGCGTGGGCTATGTCTTTCCGGTCGTGCCCCTTTATCGCACGGTAATTGAAACCGCGCGTGCCTCCGCTTTCGAGGACACCCGCTTCTACCCCGTCACCCAGCGGGAGGCGCTCGAGCTGGAAGTTCACCTCAGTGTGCTTTCTCGGATGCAGCCCATCCGCGCCGAAGAGGTAGAAGTCGGCCGCCACGGACTGCTGATCTCGATGGGAGGCGCTCGCGGGCTGCTTCTGCCGCAAGTGCCGGTCGAGCAAGGCTGGAACCGTGTCCCCTTTCTCGAACAAACCTGCCGTAAGGCCGGACTCTCGCTCGATGCCTGGCAAAGAGGCGCACTGATCGAAGCCTTTACCGCCGAAGTTTTCGGCGACCGCGACTTGCACCTGTAGCGATACCCGCCCGGAACGGAACCACGAACAAGCCGTCCTTATTTGATAATACCGCACGCGATGCGATCGCCGGCATTGCCGGCAGGATCGGTCTTCCTATCGTCAGGCTTGGCGTGAATGACGAGAGCGGTTCCCCCGTTGCTGAACACCGAGTGATTATCGTTGCCCAGATTCACATTCGATGCAGTGACAACGGCCTTGGACTTCCCGGTGTGCTCGACGATGAAATTCGGCATATCTCCCGCGTGCGGGCCGTCGGGATTGTCGAGACCGTGCTTTTTTCCGTCCGGATTAAAGTGCGGGCCGGCCGATTTGAAGTCGGGCGGATCACACTTGGCGTTCTGATGGATGTGGATTGCATGCTCGCCCGGTGGCAGATTCTTCAGGTTTAGCTTAATCTGAACTCCCTTCGACGAGGAATCCAATGCCGCCTTTCCCACGTCCCTTCCTTGGGCATCAATCAACTTCGCTTTAGCTGAACCGGTGTTCGCGGCGAACACAGAAGTCACCGCAAACAGCACAATGGCGAAAACAGCTGGTTGTTTGTAGTTTTTCATTCGCGCATTATAGCGGTTACCGGACTATCCTCCCTAGCGCAACGCCGTAGCATAGAATGCATGGTGGCCAGAACGCAGGTCCCTGCCGTAAGAGAACGTGCCCCCCACGCCTAGCACCCTCATCTTCACCTGTACTCCTGTATCCCAGAGCCATTTTGTCGAACTCAACCCTGCTGAGGAACCGGTGATCTTGCCCGTGTCTAGGAAGGGACTGAGCTTCACTCCCAATAAGCCGGCGTCATAGACGTTCTTGTCAATTTCCCAATTCGACAGAAAGTAATTGCGGCCCAGCGGCGCACTGCCTTTGCGCCCGTCACGGGTTCCGATGTGGGCTCGCAGCCAGAGGTCGTTATCGCGCTCCAGACCCAGCATAAATAATTCGTCGAAGGGAACCTGCCCGACCGTCCTGCCGGCGCGAACCCGTTCCTGGACTTTGTAGTCGTCGCCACGCATCTGGGGAAACCACTCGCCCGAAACCGATGCTTGCAGCTTCTCAAAAGTATGCCGGGGCCTCGACCAGATGGTTGCGGCTTGTGAAGAGACGCTGGATGCAACAACCAACCGCCTATCAGGCAATCGGAAAAGTTCGCGATTCAGCTGCGCCAGATGCTTGAGCTGGTACCCATGCGACAGCACGTCCGGAATCAGGACAGATCCGAGGAAAACACTTCGATAATCCCGATGTGACAGTTCCGCGCTTGTGGACCAGCCCCAGCGGCCGCTGCTGAACGACACGATCCCGCCATCGACAGATTCTCTCCGTAGATTGAGAGCACCCAGAATCGGCGCCGGTCCCTTGAATGACGGGCGTATGCTCCAATTCTCATTGCGCAGATCCAGACCGACGTGATAGCGCCGCTTGGGGTTGCGCTCCAACGGGGCGGAAAACGTCGCGGCTAAGCGCCGCTTCTGCGCGTCCCAGCGCACCAAGGACATGATATTGATCGCGGCGCCGTGCCAATTGAAGAACTCGGGGTAGACAGTCTGGTAGAAAATGCCCCGGCAGACGGACAGGAGCGCCTCCCACTTATTGCTGCCCCAGCCGTCTCGCTCCTGCGCCCGAAAAACCACATCAAACTTGCGATCAGCGCGCGCCGCCAGCTGAAAGTTGTAGATGGAGAAAATTTCCAGGCCGCCGGTACGCGCTTCGCTGGTCAGAAGATCGGGCAAGCGGAGCGTGCTCGCTGGAGCAAACGCGAGTGCACGATCCAGCAGCGCCGGATCAACGCGGAGTTGCTGCTCGGGACGTATCTCCTCGATCTGCGGCTTGGCAATACGATTCCAGTATTTCAGCGCGGCCTGGAGATTGCCTTGCACAAAATAAACCGTGCCCAGGAAATCATTGGCGTACGAATCGGCGGGATCGAGCCGCAGTCCGCGGTGCAGCCACGCCGAGGCTTCCGAATATCGCTTCTGCTTGAAGGCGACACCGCCCAATTCGATGGGAAAGCGCTTGTCACTCGGCTGCAAGTGATGTCCGGCGAGAAAAGCTCGACGAGCATCGTCCCAGCGTCCGAGCTGAGCCAACGCACTTCCATGGTAGAAATCGAGTTCCGCGTCCGGACGGGGGATCGATTCTATTTCGCGAACAATTTGCTCCCAGCGCTGTTCGGCAAAGAGTTGTTTGACGGTGGCGAGGCGACCCGTCTGCGGCGAAGGCTGGGCGAGGAGTGAAAACGTCCACCCCAACAGTGCGAGGGCGGCTAGTGCGCGGATTAGTGGCCGTCCTGTTGGGGTAGTGCCAGCAGCGTCCAGTTGCCGGCGGCTTTCCATGCTTTTTCGAAATTGGATCGGTCTTGCTTGAGCAGCTTGCGCTCGGCAGGATCGTTCTTCAGGACGATGCCGTGCTGCTCATCCAAGCCAGCCACCACCACATAATGCAGCGGCGCGCCCCGCTCCGGCTTAAGCGCGACGATCAGCGGCCGCCCCTTCTCCAGGTGCTCCTTCAGGTCGTTCCATTCACCGCGAAAGGCAAACGCGCGGAAACCGTGCCGCTGGAAATAATGCTCCAGGTCGGAAGCATAGATTCCGCGCGCTTCAGAAGCGTAGAGGGAGCGCTGGATTTGCTCTGCATCGGCAAGCGGCTGCAGCGCCTGCCGCTGGCGCTGCCAGTATTGCATCACCATCGCGATACTGGCGGCGCCACAACCATTTTTCTCCTGCGTGATGAAGGGGACGTCCAGCCATACCCCGCCACGGTCGGCAGCCAACAACGCGCCCCCGAGAAGTAACACGGCGAGAATTCGGCAGGCTGGGTTTCCACGCATGGCAATTTTATCGGACGGCGACAATGATCAAAACAAGCGCCACAATGGCCAGCAGGATGATCAGCAAGTCACGATCGGTGAGATGGCCCGCGGCAAAGTCGGCCTGAGCTTTATGGGCGCGAGATGCTAACTGCGCAAGTTCCTCGTCGCTCAACGAGGACACCGCGGTCTTCACCTTCGCCGAATCCAGGTGAGCCGAAGCGAGAGAGTTTTGGGCAGCCGCCGACGACAAGAAATTAACCACCGTGTCCAGGTTGCGCTGCCGGGTTTCGCTGGCCGCCACTGTTGCCTGGTCGAGATCAGTGGAGCTGACTACGTGAGTCCGAACCTGCGCCAGCAGGCTGGGCGGAAGCGCAAAAATCGTAACCAGAACACAAGCCGTGACTACTCGTGCAGACTGCCGCACTAAACAAAGCATCTTGCCACTCTCCTTGTCGAAGGTTGCGGCCAGAGCGACCCGGGGGTCGTGCTGCGATTATACCGGGGTCGGCCGCTCCGGATGAAGGCGCGCTGCTCAGAGCGGCCGTCTCAAAGCTTGCTGACCAGGACGATGATCAGCACAGCAATCGCGATCACAATCAAGGTGAGCGTGCCACTGCCCAGGTCGCCGGCGGCCAAGTCCTTCTGCACCTTGTGCGTCCGCGCCGCAATCTTGGCCAGCTCTTCACCGCTCAGGGTTGAAATTGCTTTTTTACGTGAGCGGCGATCGATGTGAACGTGCTTCAGCGCCTGCCGCGCCAGGGGAGTGGCAAAGAACTGATTTACCTGTTCCAGGTTATGCTGCCGCAGCTGCACAGCGGAGCTGGTGGCCCTTCTGCAGCGCAGAAGAGCTGATGACGTGAGTCTGTGCGGCGAGGTTCTGCGCTGGAAATGCGGACAGAGCGGCAAAGCAACACGCGGTTAAGGCTCGGGTTGACTGCCAGAGAATGGCGCGCATTGAGGTCTCCTGACTGAATTCCGCGGACGGAGTAGCCGGCATCTGTACGCCCGCCTCGATCGGACTAGGCGGCGCTTGACCGGGTTGCCATCATGCAGAGCGGATCGCTAAATCATTCCCGCGAATGCGTATGGTAAGCGGTAAATAAGTTCTGGAATACACCAGAGCTCCCATGCCCGCCAGGGACGCTGAAACCATCGATAATGCCAGTCCTAAGTTACTTTAGTGGTTTCACTTTCCGCATTTTCCCCTTCGAGACGCAATGGAGATAATTTACGCGGTGATCCGGTCCAGCAAAGTTGCCCCCTTCGTCCTGTCTCTGTTCGCGCTGCCCTTCTGCGGATTTGGCCTATTCGCGCTCGCTTCGGGAGTACGCCAGCTGCGCGAGGGAAGTCCCCGGCCAACCATCATGCCGCTGCTATTCGGCTTGGTGTTTGCGCTGGCCGGGTTTGGTGCGCTGGCGGGTGTGTGGTTGGAAACGGGCCGGCAGAACAGGAAAGACCGGCTGCAGGCAGAGAACCCCACGGCACCATGGATGAGGCGCGTAGACTGGGCACAGGGGCGCTGCAACAGCAAAACCAAGTCCACCATGATTTCGGCCTGGGTGTTCGCCTTCTTCTGGAACATGGTTTCCGCGCCTATCGTGTACTTCATGCCGCTCAGCACGTTTCAGAAAAGACCGGTTGTCCTGGTCGGGTTACTTTTTCCTGCAGCTGGAATCGGACTTCTCATTTGGGCTGTACGCGAAACCCTGGCCTGGTTTGAGTTCGGCAAAACCTATTTCGAGATGAACTCCGTACCTGGCGTGATCGGACGCGAGCTGCGGGGAAACATCTACGCCCGCTTTCCCCGGCCTCCCGATCACGGCATTCGGCTCAAACTCTCATGCGTTAATCGAGTCGTGAACGGATCAGGAAAAGACCAGAGCGTCAAGGAACGAATCGAGTGGCGGGCTGAAAAGCTGGTTTCCCCAGGCGAGTTTTATTCGAGTCCGACCGGAACGATGATCCCGGTCTCTCTTCATATTCCATGCGATGCGGCTGAGACCGACTCCCAGGATTCGCGAAACCAGATTGTCTGGATGCTGGAGGCGGACGCCGACGTTCCGGGCGTCGACTACAAGAATCTTTTCGAGGTTCCGATATTTCGGACCAAAGATTCGCCTAGCGAAGCCGAAGCTAACGCACTTGCCAGTTCTCAGCCGGCGATCGACAAGCCACCCAACCCCGCAGTTATAGTGTCGCTTTCCTCGAGTGGCATGGAATTTTATTTTCCGGCAGCGCGCAATCGCGGCTTCGCCGTGGGCGCGACGGTGTTCTTCCTGCTGTGGAGCGGCATCATTGCGATCATGATCAAGCTGGGAGCCCCCTTTATTTTCCCGTTCTTCTTCCTGGTGTTCGATCTCATCATGTTCTACGTCATCCTGCAGCTCTGGCTGGGCACTTCGCGTGTGCTGGTCAGTACCTCCGGAGTCGGGGTTCGCACCGGTCTGTTGGGTGGCGGGGAATGGCATGACATTCCAGTGTCCCAGATTTCGGCGATTCAGGCCCTCATCACGGCGCAGCAGGGCGGCGCCAGTGGAACACCCTTCTACAGTATTCAACTCGTGCAGAAAGACGGGAAGAAGGTCGTCCTCGGGCAGACGATCCGCGACAAACAGGAAAGCGACTGGCTGGTCCAGGAGATGGGCAAAGCCTTAGGATTGGGAACAGGCCAGGGCAGGGCGATCGCCGCAAACTGACCTATTGATCCCCCCTTCTTGTCATCCCCTTTCTATTTTGTCATCCCCGCAAAGGATCTCCGCATTTCTTTTTGTCGCCAACCACACGGACCTCACAATTCTTCAACTCTCGCCTGCAACTCCCGTGCGATCGCCTGCGGTTTCATTCCTGCATCAAATTTCTCCGGTGCACCGATCCGAACCGTGATTTTTCCGGGCAAGGCAAACTTCCGGCCCGATTGCTTTACTTCAAACAGCCCATCAATGCGCATGGGCACGACGAGAACGCCCAAGCGCTTCGCCAAAATCCCGATGCCGGCCTGGAATGGAAGCGTCTTGCCAGTCGTGGTGTGGCGGCCTTCGGGAAAAACCAGCAGGCTATATCCGCGATCGACGCACTCGCCGGCATACGCGAAACTCTGGCGAAATCCGGACTGGCGCGGCAAAGGGAAAATATTCAGCAGGGCGGCGCCCAGAACCCACTGCAGGCGGTCATAAAGCCTGCCTAGCCAGCTTCGCGAAGAAGGCGGCGTGCGCAGTCCTTCCATAGCCTCGCCTCCGGCGGCTGCCGCCAAACCATGGCGTAAGCGCGCGGGCAGCGCGGTCAGCACATAGCCCACATCAACGTCACTGATATGGTTGCACACAACCAGCACCGGGCCCGGTATCGTGCTCAGCTTCTCACGTCCCACAATTCGCGGCCACCCCAGCACAAACACGGCCGGACGAAGCAGCAGGTAGTGCGCCAATACGCGAATCCAGGTTATCGGCCAGCACAGCGCCCATCGCGGATAGTGGTAGTGCACGGGCGAGGCCGGCTCGCCCCGCAACACGCGTTCCAGGTCCGCCACTGTGCTCGCAGCCGCGAAGCTGGTCTCGCTCAAGTCCACCTGATAGCGGTCTTCCAGGGCGCTCATCAATTCAACCCGCTCCAGCGAACTCAGGTTCAGGTCAGTTTCCAGCATCGCATCAGGACGTAGACTCGGCACTCGCCCCGTGATGCGGGCAATCATTTCCGCCAGCGGACCGCCAGGTTGACCGGCTTTCGGCGTCTCCTGTGCTTCGAGCGCTTGCTGAATCAGGCTAGTCTTCGGCTTCTGCGTCGAGGTCCGCGGGAAGTCTTCCTCTGGCCAGACCGCCCACGTGCGCATGCGCTGATAATCGGCCAGGGACTCATTCGCCCGCCGCATAACTTTTTCGGTGTCGGCGCTGCGGTCTCTTAAAATCAACACCGCCCCGGGTTCCGCGTTGCCATCCCGCTTGATCCCGATCACGACACAGTCCTTCACCTCTGGTTGCCGTCGCAACGCTGCCTCCAGATCTTCGGGATAGACATTCATCCCGGCGGAAGTGACGATCACATCCTTCTTGCGGCCTTTGAAATAGAGGTTCCCTTCCGCATCCACTTCTCCGACATCTCCGGTGTGATACCAACCCTCTTGCCCGGCCACCGGCGTGAGTTCTCGGCCGCTCCAATACGCGGATGCCACGCTTGCGCCTCGCACCAAAATTTCGCTATTCGCGTCCAACTTGATCTGGCGCCCGGCGAGCACCTTGCCCACCGACCCTTTGCCCACCTTGAAAGGATGATTGACGCTGATGAGCGACGTGGTTTCGGTCAGGCCATATCCCTGAATGACGGCGTACCCGAGGCGCCCCCAAAATTCTTCGGTAATCGGGTCCAGGGCAGCGCCGCCGCAAATGAACCCCCAGAACTTCCAGCCGAACTGGCGATGGATGCGGCGAAAACGCCACCAACGGTGCAGGAAGCGCTCGCCTTCGGCCGCGCGGAAACTTTGCCGGAATTGGTCCAACGCCCCTCCCTCTTCCAGGTCGCGCTCTACTTTTTCTTTCAGTGACTGCAAAATTCGTGGTACTGCGACCAGCACCGATACACGCTCCCTTTTGACAGTGCCGATGATCTGCGAGGGATTGAGTGATTCCTGAAAGATCACCATGCCCCCCATGAGCAGCGGAAGAAAGATTCCCAGGAATTGACCGAACACGTGGCTAAGTGGCAGCAGGTTCAGAAGACGGAGGGGATGTACCAAGCGCTCATATTTCAGGTATTGCTTGATTTGCGCCTCAAGCGGCTCGATATTCGCCAACACATTGCCATGGGTGATGACGACTCCCTTGGGCTCAGCGGTAGTTCCCGAGGTGAAGACGATTTCCAGGGTGTCGCTCGGCTCGAGATCAGCAGTCGAATAGGCAATGGGCGAATGCCGGGCAACAGCCTGCGGCAAGTCTTCCAACACGATTGCCGGCAGCTGGGCGACGCTCCTCGCGTGTTGCCGAGAGCAAAGCACCAGCTTGGCGTCCACCTGTTGGTGCACGCGCAAAGCAAAATCGCTACTGGCCGCGTCGTCCATGGGGACAATAACTGCCCCTCCTAACGTGCATCCGAAAAACGCCGCTACCCACTCGGCGCAATTCCGGCCCCAGATCAGCACTCGATTTCCTTTGCCAATGCCCCGTTTCTCCAGCTCTTGCGCAAACTGCCAAGCCAGTTCCGCAGTCTGACCGTAGCTCCGCCGGAGGCTGCGATATCCGCGCTGATCTACATAGGCACACTCCCGCCCGTGTTGTCGGAAGTTTTCAACGTATTCGATCAGGGAACGGTGTTCCATGAAGAGACCGAAGCGCTCTACTGCCTGCGGGCGGCGGCGCTTTTTACCCCATAGAACAGAAGGCTGCAGACAAACACAATGGGGAACGTCCAAATTCCAACCGACAGGGCGGCATGGCTCGAGAGACCAAGTTCCCCATGTGTGGCGTACAAGCCCCAGGTCAAGGCGTAAGCCGCCAGCGAGATTGCAAGCGACAGCAGAAAGCTGCGGAGAAGATTTTGTTTGAGCGGCGGCTCCATGCATCCCTCCTGGCCGTCGTAAATCTTGTCATTTCGAGCAAGCCAGCGCGTTTTTTGCGCGAGTCGCGGGACCTGCTGTTCCCCGGGGAGGCAAGTCTTCAGATCTTCCGTTACTCGAGATCTTTCGTTTACTCGGGTCACGCGAGCGTTCGAATTCTCAGCCCCTCCCTACTCCCAGCGCATCCGCCACCCGGTTGATGTAGTTGAACCAGGAAGCAATCAGCGTAATTTGCAGGATCGCCCTGTCGTCGAAGCCGGCATCGCGCATGCGGTCGTGATCCTGCGGTTCGACCTTGGTGGCGTCTTTGGTCAGCTTCACCACGTAATCGAGCATGACCCGTTCCTGCCGGCTGATCGGCGCGGTGTTGTAGTCCTTCTCCAGGGCGCGAACCAGGCTCTCATCCAATGTCACCCTACGCAGAAACTCTGCATGTGACTCGATTCAATAGAAGCACCGGTTGGTCAGCGAAACCATGGTGGCAATCATTTCGTGTTGCCGGCGCTGCAGGGGGAGTTCAGGAGACAGCAGAACGCCAAACGTGGCAAAGGCATGGTAGAGGGCGTCGGGGATAAGGCTATGCGAGGCCACGATCTCAGACGCTCCGCCCCCGGGCGCCGAATGGACAGGCACCGCATATTCCTTAGGATAGAGGGCCTTTTCCGCTTCGATCGCCTGGGTTAGTTTCTGGTCTGCCTCGGGAAGGGGCACGGTACGAATCCAAGTCATGGAAAAATGCTTGCTCCTTGGAGTAGGTTTGTTACAATCTTTGCAGTTCATCAAAGCTACACGCTTCACCATCGGTATGCCAAGCTTTTGGACTGCCTAGTCCAACTAAGTTGGGCCGACTGATTCGTTCGCAATTCCCCAGGCGGAGGATCGAGTCGATGAGTATTATGGTTTGGAAGCTGGCCCGGCATCTACCGCGGCCAGTCTTGCTGGTGCTGGTTGTCTTTTTACTATCGCCCCTCGCCCGGGCGTAAACTGCTAGGAGCCAGCCCGGAGGGCGCAAATCGGTTGCGGCCCCGGGAGCGGCGAAGCGGCAGTTGTCGTAAGTCACTGGCGTGATTTCCCTCGCTGCCGAGCCGGACTACGACCCTCACAATCGCGGAGGAGCGGGTTGTCCCCGAGGGGGTGTTAAGCTCGGCGGATCCCGAGTCAGCTCTCTGCCCTCCCGAGCGCAGGTGGTCCTGGTCCGCTTCGGGGCCAGCCGTAGCGGTCAAGGAGGACCTTTACATGGCGCAAGAGAACACCCTCACCATTACCGACAATCGCACCCATAAAAGCTATGCGATCCCCATCGAGCACGAGACGATTCGGGCCATGGACCTGCGGCAGATCAAGACCAAGCCCGATGACCTCGGGATGATGACCTATGATCCGGCATTCATGAATACCGCCTCCTGCCGCAGCAGCATCACCTTCATCGACGGCGACCGCGGCATCCTGCGGTATCGCGGCTATCCGATTGAAGTTCTTGCCGAACACTGCACCTTTCTGGAAGTGGCCTATCTTTTGATCTTCGGCAATCTTCCCACCGAAACCGAACTCAAGAAGTGGGTTGGTGAAGTCACTCACCACACCATGCTCCACGAGACCACCAAGAAGTTCATGGAGGGCTTCCGCCACAACGCACATCCCATGGGCATGCTGGTGAGTACGCTCGCAGCCTTGTCCACCATTTATCCGGAAGCGAAGAACATTCACGATCCGGCCAATCGGTTGCACCAGATCATCCGACTGATCGCTAAGATTCCCTCTATTGCTGCCATGACCTATCGCCATAGCCTGGGCTTCCCGTATGTTTACCCGGACAATGATCTGGGCTACGCCGAAAACTTCATGAACATGCTGTGGAAGATGGTCGAGCCCAAGTACCTGGCAAATCCGGTGTTAGCCCGGGCCTTGGACATTTTGTTCATCCTGCACGCTGATCATGAACAGAACTGCAGCGCCAGCACCATGCGGGCGGTGGGCAGTGCGCACACCGATCCTTTCCTGACCACGGCAGCGGCCGCGGCGGCCCTCGCAGGTCCGCTACATGGTGGCGCCAACGAAGAAGTTCTCAAGATGCTCGACGAAATCGGCTCCAAGGACAACGTGTCGGCCTACATCAAGAAGATCAAAGATGGGCACGGCAAATTGATGGGCTTCGGACATCGCGTTTACAAGAACTACGATCCGCGGGCCAAGATCATCAAGTGGACCGCCGAGCAGGTATTCGAGGTAACCGGCCGCAACACCAAGCTGGACATCGCACTCGAACTGGAGCGGATTGCGCTCGAAGACGAGTACTTCATCAAGCGCAAGCTGTATCCCAACGTCGATTTCTATTCCGGGATCATCTACCAGGCCATGGGTTTCAAGCCCGAGATGTTCACCGTGCTGTTCGCTATCCCGCGCACAGCCGGGTGGCTGGCACAGTGGCAGGAGATGTTGACCGATCCGGAACACAAGATCGCGCGTCCACGACAGGTCTGGACCGGCCCTGAGGTTCGCGAGTTCGTGCCTCTGGCCAAGCGCGCGGCGGTCGCGGCAACTCGCTAACCGCCGGGTGGGACGTTAAATTGCGCCTAGTTCTGTGGTTGTGTGAGGACGGGCATCTCGCCCGTCCTCTTTTTTCGGCTACAAAACTCGATTGGATCCGCTTCTGCTTACTCCGCCGGACTGATCTGTGGCCTCAACTACGATGGAGTGCGCTCCGGGCGTCAGTTGTTAGGTGGTATTGACTGCATTCCCGTCGCCCCGGTAGGTCCAGGTGCCGTCGACGTAGATCTGCACGGTTTCGACGGGGCTGACCCGCCGGCGGTAGCGACCACGGAAACCGGCGAAGCCACCGTGGCATTGGACAATGGTGAGCTGACCGTCACGGCTTGCGCCTTCACAGTAACATGCATGCCCGTCTGGTGAATTGCTCCCGCCTTGTCCCAGGACTGGACCACGATGTAGCGCGAGCCCAAATTCATTCCAGACTGGTGTCCTCCTGGTTGGATTTCACCTGGTATCGGAGCACGTCGTCGGCATCGAATGTCACGGCGTCGCATAAGGTGCGCAGCAGATTCTTGTGTGAGCAGTGGACCTTGGGATTTGTATTGCGGCTTGACCTGCGGACCAATTACGAGCGTGGCGATGCGGCCCCCGCAGCCTGAGAGAACCGTCGAGGAACAGCGATTATCACCCGTCAGATTGCCCTCATCCCAGACAACGAACAGCAAACCATCACCCCCAGGGCTGAATTCGGGACGCGCGAGAATGGAAGGAAGATGCTGTGACAGCCACGTATCGGCGGCCGCCAGCGTCCCATCGTGCGCATCCTCGTCCAGGTTGGGAGTAATGTAGATGTAGTTCGGCGTCTTATTCGCGGCCATATCGATTGCCAACTGGCTGAAAGGTACGCTGTTCAGCTTCTGAACCGGGGTGCCGGCGTCGGAGAAGTCAATCAGGGGATTATGTCTGCGAACCTAGTTCAGATTGCTCAGGCCCAGAAAGCCCGCGTAAGGCAGGTCTACCTGGTAGGATTTCCAGGTCCGACCCTTGGCAAGCACCTGGCGCGCGCGACGTTGTTTACATTAAAGCAAGCAGTGTTATCGTTGTTGCTCGTGACCGGTTGGCCAGCGACTAGCCGCATCAGAGCGGGAAGAGAACTGTGCTGCTCCGCATAGTACTCGGTCGCGAGGGCATACTTTTTCGCCAGAGAGTTGTAATAAGGGCATGTTGGCATTGCCGATGACGCTTTGGTAGCTGTGGTTCTCTTCCGTCATCAGCCAAACGTGTGTGGAATGCGGAATTTGCGCATAAGCAAGCGAGCTGAGAGCAAACAATAGAACCCAGGACTTAATCATGACATCTCCAACTTCGTCAATTGCGCGACACTGAACCGGTAGCTGGACCGGAGACCTAAATGCCGGACTGCGGCAGAGGAACCCCAGGGCCGCCAGGCGGTAGCCCAACCCAATGCTGCTGGGCAACAAACGGTTGGTTTACTGCGATACGTTGGGGCGGGACGAGAACTCAACGTATCAAGGAAAACTAGCAACAAACCATCGGAGGAACCTCCTAACGGCGTATGGAAATCGTCCGCTTCATCGAACCGGACAGGTTCTGGCGCGAAAATGCGGTCGGCCTGGCAATGCGCCTGTCGGGAACGAGATAATGTGGTGACTTGCGGGTTGCCGCGTTACCTCCGTAACCGGGCAGTTTCGAGTAAGCGGATTACAATTGGCACTATCGCAGGTCAACCTTACTGGCTGGTTCGGCTCGGGGGACCGATACGACGGTAAGGCGACTAACCCGTCCGGGCCCCTGCCAGGGCGTCACGAACGGTGGGTCATCCGGAGTCCGCACTAATATGGCGTTTGGTCTAGGCTTCAACAAAGCGAAGGTCCTCAGCTCTGCCGAGAAGTACGTCCAACAAGGCAAGCTGCAGAACGCCATCGCTGAGTACGAAAAAGTCCTCAAGCACGATCCCAAGGACCTCACGGTTCTGAATACCGTAGGCGACTTGCACGCGCGCCTGGGCCAGCCCGAAGAAGCCTGCAATTGTTTCAAGACTGTCGGCGACGCCTACGCCCAGCAGGGCTTCACGGTCAAGGCGATCGCCATGTACAAGAAGCTCACCAAGCTGCGGTCATCGCTGGAAGGCGTACTCAAGCTGGCGGAGCTGTACACCCAGCAGGGCCTGTTCAACGATGCGCGGCAGCAATACCTGCAAGTGGCGGAAGAATTCCTGCGCACCGGCGAACTGGAACAGGCCGTTCGCATTTTCCAAAAAACTCTGGAGATGGACCCCGAGAACGTAGCCATGAAGGTGCGTCTGGCGGAGGTCTACGTTCGGTTGGGAAAGAAAAACGAAGCCTGGCAGATTTTTTCCGGTGCTGCCGAACAGCTGCGCGCTCGCGGTCAGTTGGTTCCGGCAGAAGACATTTTACAGCGCATGCTGACGCTGGATCCGAAAAACAACCAGGTCCTGCTGCTGCGCGGCAAGAACGCGCTGGAAGCGGGAGACAGCGCCGGCGCAATCAGCTATTTCCAGCAGGTTCCCGATATTGACACGCAACCGGAAGCCCTCAAGGCGCTGTTCCAGGCCTATCTGGCGGCCGATCGGTTGACCGACGCGGGAGTGCTGGCCACCAAGCTGCTTACGGTTCACAACGATATTGAAGGCATTGCGCGGTTTGTAGCGGCCTTGATGAAAGGCGGACTCTTCCAGGACGCGCTCAACGTATATCAGCAGTACGGGGATCGCCTGATGATCCTGGATCAAGCGAAGGTCCTCGAAAATCTTCACACGATTATCGGCCACGTTCGCACCGAACCGGAGTGCCTCGAGCTTCTTCTCGAGCTGTTCCAGAAAGCCGGCGAGACCACCCACATCAGCGAAGTCACCGAGCTGTTGGCGCACGCCTGCGTGCAAAAGGGAGACTTGGAGAAGGCGCGCGAACTGTATCAGGAGTTGATGACAGTCGAGCCGCAGAATCCGATCCACGCGCAGAATTATCAGCAGGTTTGCGCCACGCTGAGCGGCGGACCACGTTCGGGCATGATTACCCTAGAAGAAGGAACCGTAATCGTGGACGAACTCGAGGCGACGGCGCCTGCGATCGAACAAGCGTACCCGGAGAGCATCTCAGCCGGGCTGCGCGCTGCGCTCACCGACGCGGAACTTTTTGTCTCCTACAACATGCCGGCCAAGGCCTTGGGGCCGCTCATCGCTGCCCTGCCCAAGGCGCCACACGACATACGCCTGAATCAGCGTCTCGCTGCATTACATACCCGTGCCGGACGCTTTGGGGAGGCAGCGGTTTGTTGCCGCTCCCTGGAAAAAGTCTATTCCGAAGCTGGCTACGCTGAGGAGGCCGGCCGCTACGGAGAGCTGGCATCGCGGTATGAGCAGCGTGCGGGGACGTCGCCCGCCGACGCCGCGCCGGCCGAAGTTCAGCTTCCGGCACCGTGGCCAACTGAGGCAGCCCGCGAATTTGCCGTCGAGCCCGTCGGGGCTCCCTCTGCGGAGGAAGAACAGCGGGTTGCAGCAGAGCAGGGCGAAATCGACCTCTCCGAGGAGTGGGAAGGCTCTTTGACCGAAGAACCGGCACAAGTAGAGGCTCCTGCTCCAGTTGAACCTCCAGCACCCGCGGAGCCTCCCATCGTGATTGCTCCGCCAGTTCGTCTCGCTAAGCCGGATCTGGTTCGGGAAACCGTGGAGGAGGTCCGGTTCTACCTGCAACACACCATGCGCTTGCAGGCTCTGGCCGCGATGGCCAAGTTGGAAGCACTGACCAAAGATCAGGCTCTCCTCGACACTCTGCGCGCCGAATATGAGTCTGCGTTCGCCCCGGCTCCAGCATCTCAACCTGAGCCCGGTCCGGAAGCCGCACTCGACGAGGTCACGCTCGAAGAGGAGACGGCAGAGGAAGGGGTGGCGCAAGAAGAAGCGTTTCAGGAAGAAGCGATTGCCGAAGAGCCGGTCGAAGAAGTTGCCGCAGCTCCGGCTCCGGCCCACGGGGATACCGAACTCAAGGAACTGGTCGCGCACCTGGGATCTGAGCTGCGTGATTTTGAACCAGCGGCGGCACCAGCCCCCAAGCCGAAACCAGCTCCAGCCCGCGCCTTCGAACCAGCAGTGGCCGCCAAGAAAGAAGATGTTCTGGGTGAATTTGTTGCCGACTTGGAATCGGCGCTGGGCGATGACTTCCTGGTGACGCCATCCACCCCTCAGCCTCCGGTCGCCAGGCCTCAGCCGAAACCTGAGCCGATTCGGGTTGCTCCGATGGTTGCGGTTCGTGCTGCGGCCGCCCCGGTCTCTGTCCCCCCGGCTCCGATTCTGCCGCCCGCAGCGGCTGCCGTTGCGGTCGCGGCCCCGCCGCGCACGGTCGCGCATAATCGTCCTGAAATGGCAAGCTTGCTGGCCACCGGTGTCGCGACCTCGGCCGCCGGAGCGGGCACCGATCTGATCGAGATGTTCGACGAGCTCAAGGGCGAGCTGGAAGAAGATGGCGCCCCGACTACTGCCGAACAGGATCCAGAAACGCATTACAACCTGGGCGTCGCCTTCCGCGAAATGGGCTTGCTCGATGAAGCGATTGGCGAACTACAGAAGGTCTGTCAATTGGTGGATCGCGGTCATCCCTTCTCGCAGCTCATGCAGACCTACACCTGGCTGGCTCAATGTTTCCTGGATAAGAATGTTCCGGAAGCCGCGATTCGATGGTATGAGCGGGCATTGAAGATTGGTACGATTGACGAAGACACGCGCACCGCCCTGCACTACGAGTTGGCATCCGCCTACGAAAACGCCCACAACCGCGACGCCGCCTTGAGCCACTTCATGGAAGTCTACGGCAGCAATATTGATTATCGCGACGTTGCCGAGCGTATAAAGGCCCTGAAGTCGTAAAATTGCCAGATGGACCTTACCCTAAGGCTTGGGGGCCGTGCGCCAGGACAGTTGCGCTTCGGACCGCCCGGTTTGCGGAGGGCGGCGTGACCGCAGACCCTAGGATGCCATTGAAGAGCCACCCCCGGCCCTTCGTAGACTCCAAGCTTCCCAATGGAGCGCCCCGTCTGGCCACTCTGGGGAGCGAGCTCCAGCCAGCAGCATCGCCTGGTAGGCTCTGGAGGCACCGGCTGTTGATGCTGGCCTTCGTCTTCTTCTGCGCTGCGCTCGGAGTCGTCCTGGTGGTCTTCCCCTGGCGAGATGAGTGGGCGCATAACCGCCTGATGGTCGGTTATCCCACGCTGCAGAAATTGATGGCCAGCGGCTTCGTACGTGGGGTCTCCAGCGGCCTGGGACTGGTAGACATCTGGATCGGCTTCTGGGAAGCAGTGCATTACCGCGAATGAGAGTTCCTCTCGCGAGCCAAAGAAAATCATGAGTGAACACAAATCCAAGGCAGCGCCTCTCGCGTATCAGAATGAGCCCTTCCTCAGCAGTCCCGACGGGCGGATTTTGCGGATCATGTCCGAATACGTGGAGCCTCTGGCGCGCTTTCGCCGCGAGCAGATCCAGGACACGGTCGTCTTTTTCGGTTCTGCCCGGTTCATTAATCGACGGGACGCCCAGAAAACGCTGACCGGCATCGAAGGAGACGCGAAGGACCAAGGCTCCGGGCAGGGTAACGAACTGAAGCGTGCCCTCGCTGCCGTCGATATGGCTCGTTACTACGAAGATGCCCGGCGCCTTGCGTATTTGCTGACCGACTGGTCGATCAAGATTCCTGCGCGCCGGCGGCGTTTTGTGGTTACTACGGGAGGCGGTCCGGGAATCATGGAAGCTGCCAACCTGGGCGCCCATGAGGCCGGGGGGAAAACAATTGGATTGAACATCAACCTGCCCTTCGAGCAGTATCCCAACCCCTACATCACCCCGTCGCTTAATTTCGAGTTCCACTACTTCTTCATGCGTAAGTTCTGGTTCGCCTATCTCGCCAAAGCGCTGGTGATCTTCCCCGGCGGCTTCGGCACTTTGGATGAATTATTCGAGATCCTGACCTTGGCGCAAACACAGAAACTGGCCAAGAAAATTCTCGTGGTTATTTATGGCAAGGAGTACTGGGACAAGGTTCTCAACATGCAAGCTATGGCCGAGGCAGGAACCATCTCACCGGAAGACTTGGAGTTATTCAAGCTCGTAAACTCGCCAGACGAAGGCTTCGAATACCTGCGCGATGCGCTGACAAAGTTCCATCTCGGCGGCCTGCCCAAAGAAGGTCTGCCGGAAATCGCCAAGACGCGCCCGTAACTCGGCTGTCGGATAAGCGCTCCCGTAGTACGCTGAAGCGGCATGCGCTGCCTCCTTTACTACATCACCGATCGCAAGCAGTTTCCGGGCGGCGAAGACTCACGACGCCAGCGTCTTCTGGAAAACATTGCCGAGGCGGCACGTTGTGGTGTGGACTTCATTCAGTTGCGCGAAAAAGACCTTCCCTCTCGAGAACTGGAGCTTCTCGCTCGCCAAGCCTTAGGTGTTATCCGTTCCCACCGGGAAACTGGAAACCAGAACCTAGAAACCCGCCTTTTAATCAATTCCCGCAGCGATGTCGCGCTGGCCATGGGCGCAGACGGAGTCCATCTGCCAGCTGGCGACCTCCCGCCCCAAGAAGTCCACACCGTCTGGACCCAGTGTGGCGCGGGCGGGCTCGCCGGCGGGATAGTCAGCCTGTCCTGTCACTCGGAGGAGGACGTGCGCCGGGCAGCATCCGATCAAGCCGACTTGGCCCTCTTCGCCCCCGTATTCGAAAAGAAAGGCGCCCCGCATGCGGAGCCGACCGGCCTCGAGGCCCTTCGCCGAGCCTGTCAGCACAAGATTCCCGTGCTTGCCCTCGGCGGTGTTAGTGTGGAAAATGCGCACTTCTGCCTGGGCGCAGGCGCGGCCGGAATCGCCGGCATCCGCTTGTTTCAAGAAAACGACATTCAAAGCGTAGTCGGAGCTCTGCGGTATCCTTGAGAAGCAGTGGCCACCCAGCCTCACACAACCCGAGTTGGGCCTCTGGCTCCGAATCTGGTCCGCATTCCCGAGGGTTGGTTTGGGATGGGCTCCGAGACTGGACAGGACAACGAGCGTCCCGTACATCGGGTTTGGGTTGACGCCTTCTGCCTGGCAGCCTGTCAGGTGACAAACTCTCAATACGCACGGTTCCTTGACTCCACGGGAAGCAATCCGCCGCCGTTCTGGCAGGATTCCAATTTCAACCATCCGCAGCAACCGGTTGTTGCGGTTTCCTGGTTTGAAGCCGTGCGTTACTGCGAATGGATGAGTGCAATTACCGGGCGCAAATATCGGCTCCCCACCGAGGCGGAGTGGGAGCGCGCCGCGCGTGCGGGCGTGGACGGCAAGCTGTTTCCCTGGGGAGACGATCCACCGCAATCGCGGCCCGCTTATGAAAAACGTTGGAAGAATGGACCTGAACCGGCGGGCCGTTATGAAGCCAATGCTTTTGGACTATATGACATCTGCGACAACGTTCACGAATGGTGCAGCGACTGGTATCAGCCGGACTATTACTCGGTCTCCCCTGAACGCAATCCGGGTGGCCCGGAAACCGGCTCCCGGCGGGCTTCTCGTGGCGGCTCTTGGCGGCACCACATCAAAGTAGCGCGCTGCTCAGCGCGCTCCAGCATCCCTCCGCAATTTCAATACGCCGATTATGGTTTTCGGATGGCCTGCGATCTGTAGCTCTGAGTTATAGCGGCGGCGTCCCCTCGGCTGCAGCGAGGGCATCCGGCCCTCGCATCCCGTCATTAGGAACTTGAAGTGTTGTCATTCGGGGCGGGCTTCAGCCCGCGAGGACGCCACCCATGTACAATCACTCGCTATCACATGTTTCGCACTGATTTGCTGAAGAGCAAGCGCATCTTGATCACCGGCGGGGGTACCGGCCTGGGCAAAGGTATGGCCCAGCGATTCCTGCAACTAGGCGCCATGGTGTACATCTGCGGTCGACGGCAGGAGGTGTTGAAGGACACAGAGGCCGAACTTGCTCGCCTCACCGGCGGAATCATTCATTCCATGCCCTGCGACGTCCGCAAGGTCGAAACCGTGGAAGCTATGATCGAATCCATCTGGAGGGACGGCCCGCTCGATATAGTCGTAAACAATGCTGCCGGTAATTTTCTGGCGCGCAGCGAAGAATTGTCGCCACGCGCATTCGCAGCGGTAGTCGGCATTGTGCTGATGGGCACAATCTATGTCACAACGGCCTGCGGGCGAAGGTGGCTCATGACCGGCCATGCCGGCACCGTGCTCAACATCACCACAACCTACGCATCCACCGGCTCTGCTTATGTGGTGCCTTCCGCGGTTGCCAAGGCTGGAGTGGAGGCGCTGACGCGCAGCCTGGCGGTGGAGTGGGGCAATCGCGGCATTCGCAGCAACGCCATCGCACCCGGGCCAATTCCGACTGAGGGCGCCTTCTCTCGTCTGCTCCCTGGTCGGGACATGGAGAAAATGGCCATGCAGCGCAATCCTCTGGGACGGTTCGGCACCCTCGAAGAACTCGCCAATCTGGCCGCTTTCCTGGTGAGCGATGGCTCAGCCTACATTAACGGCGAAGTGATCGTAATGGATGGGGGCGAGTGGCTGCAGGGAGCCGGCGAGTTCAGCCATCTCGGCCGCCTTCTCACCGAGAAGCAATGGGCAGCTCTGAAGCCTCGCAAGGTTCCGGGATTGTGATCCGGCGTCGTATTTGGCGGGAAGCGGCCTCACCCATCTACCTGCTCGGCGAAGGTGCCGAGGTCGACTGCTCGTCGGATCAGTCCCGGACGCCTCGGGGTGGCCTGACCAACCAGCGCAGCAGCATGTTCACGAGGCTAAGGACAATCGCTCCCCAGAACGCCGCCCAGAAGCTGCGTACCTCAAAGCCTGGAACAATGGCGGAAGCCAGCTCCAGCATGGCGGCATTAATCACGAACCAGAACAGGCCAAAAGTGATCACGGTCAAAGGGAAGGTAATGATTTTCAGGAAGAGCCCAAGGGTGGCGCTGATGAAGCCGATAACCAGGGCGGCAATCAGAGCCGCAGTCGCTCCACGGAGGTAAAAACCAGGCACTACGTGCGCGACAATCCACACGGCTAGCGCACTCAGTACCCAATTGATCAGGAGTCTCATGCTGGCCCCCAGAAATAGCGAACGCTGACTATACGGCTAGCCGCCCAAGATGGCAACCGAGCGAGCGAAGCGTTACCTGCCAGCGGCAAGGCGTGTGGCCAGTCGTGGCGGCAGATTGGCGGCGAGGATCATGTCCTGCGCCTTCTTGAGGTCGTAAGGAACCCGGTGGAAGCTGATCGTACGAGCCGCCGAGTCAAATACGGCGAAAGCGGCCCGCCAGTCCCCATCGCGAGGCTGGCCCACCGAACCGGGATTGATCAGGTACTGAATTCCTCTTTTCAGGGGCCACGAGCTAGCTTCGGCCTGGCCAACCGTTTTGTAGACAGGGCGCAGGGCTCCGGCATCAATCGGGTTGGAGCTGAACGCCCCTTGCACGTGGGAGTGGCCAAAGAATGTCAGCGGGACGGACGACAGCAGCAGCGGCTCGAGCGCATCGCGCGGTGTCACTACATACTCGTCTTCATCCATAGGCGAACCGTGGACGAACTGAACGTCGGGCAGTTCGGGCAACTGAACCGGGCCGGACGGCAGCGAGCGCAGCCACTCAAGGTTTTCTGAGGTCAGGTGCTTTTGCGTCCATTGCGCCGCCATCCCCGCAATGGGGTTGAAATCATCCAGGTCCATCAGTCCGGCAGCAGCTTTGTCGTGATTGCCACGCACAAAATGATTTCCCAGAGCCCGGGAGCGCTCGATCACCTCGTTAGGATTAGCGCCATAACCCACAATGTCGCCCAGGTTGAAGACCATGTCATGGGCGGGAGCGGCCGCCAGGCAAGCTTCCAGGGCCTCAAGATTGCTGTGAATGTCGCTGAGGAGGAGTACCTGCACATGTCACCGGCAAACTGGCGATTATAGACCTACTCAGAGAAGACTTGTGTGGGCCTGGGCTTGACCCGGGCATAGCGGGTCCGGGGTCCGAGATCCGCCTCGGCACAATCATTGCTGGTTCAGCACCGGACATCGCGCCCAATGGCCGGGGGCAACTTCGACCAGCGGCGGCAGCGCGCGGGCACACTCGTCGACGCGCCAAGCGCACCGCGGTTCGAAAGGACATCCCGCGGGCACGGCGTGCAGCGCGGGAACTGTGCCCTCGATGGTTTCGAGCGCCTGTTGGCGGTCGGTCTGCAAAGTCGGCACGGCATGGAGCAGCCCGCGCGTGTAGGGGTGAGCCGCCGAATGGAAAATGTCTTGCTTGGAGCCGAGTTCAACCAGGTTTCCCGCGTACAGGACCGCCACCCGATCTGCGACCTGCGAAACCACCGCCAGGTCATGCGAGATGAACAGCATGGCCAGCCCGAACCTGTGGCGCAGCTCGGCCAGCAGCTCCAGGATTTGCGCCTGAATAGTGACGTCGAGCGCGGTTGTGGGCTCGTCGGCAATCAGCAGCTGAGGACGGTTCACGATGGCCATCGCGATCATGACCCGCTGGCGCATGCCCCCGGAAAGCTGGTGCGGATAGTCGCGGGAGCGACGCTCGGGATCAGGGATGGCGACGTCCTTCATGGCTTCGACCGCACGATCCCAGGCGCCAGCCTTGTTGACGCGCCGGAGCTGACCGTTGCTGTGCGCCAGAATGGCTTCCGCGATCTGATGACCGACGCGCATCACCGGGTTCAGCGCGGTCATGGGCTCCTGGAAGATCATGGCAAGACCCGAACCGCGCAGCTGCCGAACCTCCTCCTCGGGAACCTGCAGCAGGTCGCGCTCGCCGCCGCCGCTTTCGGTCCACAAGATCTTTCCCGAAGTCTGGGCCTGAGGCGGAAGCAGACGCATGATGGCCAGCGAAGTGACCGATTTGCCGGATCCCGATTCTCCGACTAGGCCGAGCACTTCACCGGGGGTGATGGTGAAGCTGAGGTCGCGGACGGCAACCAGCTTTTGGACGGACGAGTCATTGGTTGCTCCACCAGTCCTTCCGGCGGGGAACTCGATCCTAAGTTGGCGGACATCGAGCAGGGGCGCCACCAAAACATCCTAGCAGCCAACCGTCAAACAAAACCTAAGTCTGTAATTCCGAAGCGGAGCCGATGATGAGCGGGCGAATCATCGGGCGCAGTCGAGGGACCTCTCCCTCCCCCGCGATGGCAAGCGTGAGCCCGTCACTGTCCTAGAATCAGGGGCAGGCCGTTCTTGTTGTTGCCGATGACCACCACCTTGGAGTTACCGCTCTTGGCCAGGTTCTCCGTAGCCTCGATTCCCTTCCACTCCAAGAGTGCCGGGCTGATACCCTGGGCCACGATTTGCTGGAAGTCGCGAATGCCCGCCGCCTCGATGCGCTTCCTCTCCGCTTCCTGCTTTTCCTTCTGCAGGCGGAAATTCATGGCCAGCGCCTCCTGCTCGGCTTGTTGCTTGGTCTCGATTGAAGCTTTCAAAGTCTGCGGCAGTTGGATGTCGCGTAAAAGCACGTTTTCCACGACCAGGCCACGCTGTTTGAGCTCCGAGGTGAGCTGATCGAAGACCTGCCGCGCCACCATCTCGCGCTCGCCCGTATAAAGCGCATTGGCAGTATGAGAAGCAGTCGCCTCCCGGATTGCGGCGCGCAGGTTCGGTTCGACGACCACCGCCTCATAATTCGCGCTAATCTTTTGGTAAACTTCAGCAGCTTTCTCAGGATTGAGATGGTAGATAAGCGAGGTATCCAGGTTCATGACCAGCCCTTCGCTGGAGGGCACGCTTGCCGACTCCTTGATAGTCTGGGTCTGGATGGACATCTCGTTGTTGGTCTTCAAAGGATTAATGAGATGGATGCCTTCCGGCAGGACCTCGCCGGTGACCCGCCCGAAAAGCGTCAGCACGCCTACGTGTCCAGTGCTGACCCGGTTCACGGAGTTGAAGAGTAGAATCAGAACGATTAGCCCAACCACGGCTATGCCGATCAGCTTAAAAACCGGACTGCCGCCGCCAACGTCGATCACCTTGCCCCGAGCTTCGCCGTAAATCGTCATAAGAATCCTCCCGCCTGTGATTGTAGGCTGCCGCGATGGCGTGCCGTAAGTGTCTTCAGGGAACCCCGAGGGGGCCTGCTCCCAAGCCGCGCGAGCTCGCAATTAATTTATTCGGCGTTGCGACATTCCGCGCCAGTCGCCAATTCTCCCGGCTTTTGCACATTGGCTTCGCGCTTGAAGAACAGATATTTACCGGAGCGGCGATCGGCAAACCGCGCCCAGCGCGGCTTTCCCCGCGACCGATTGGGCGGCACTGCACTGAATTTCGGTCACCTCCCTGTGAATGAGCTGCACTCGACTGATTTTAAATAAGATAAACTGTCCCGATTTTGATTGACTCTGAAAACAGGAGGAGTAAAAGAACCCTCGTTCTTTGACAACTTCTGAAGTTTTTCCGGTTGGTGCGGCGTCCGGGGCTCAAGCGAGATCACCTTTTCGAACCGCGAGGTTTGAAGGGAGGGTCAGCAAGGGTCTATAGCAAAGTGCTGGTCGAGAAGAACAGGAAGCATGTCGGAGGCAATATAGAGTCCCGAGGCGTTGCGCAAGTTTGTCCGGTTGGCGGTAAGCCCGGAGCCCGAGCGGCAGATCGCGCTAATGCGACCGCAAGGAAGCGTTGGCTGAGAGGTCGGCAAGGGTCTAAAAGCGAGCTACTGGCTGAGAGGAACCGGCGCAACATCACTTCGGGACTCTTAAGTTTTTGGGGTTAGTTGTTGCCTTTCCCTGCTGATACCTCATTTCCCCCATCTTAACATCAACTTGTTAACATCAACTTGTCATCCTCTCATCCACTTGCCCATCTGAAGCGAAGGGTCTCTGCATTTTCCTCGGCAGATGGTTCCTGATCCCTGTCAACCCGTGATATTCGTTCGTTTCGTGGCGCCGTTCTGGTCGTAGAAAGATTCTCTCTGCGGCCTGGACACGGGTGTCTTCGGTCCGTCCTGGCGAGCCAAAGCCCCTTCTCCACACCACGGCTACAGCGGTATGTTCCCGTGCTTCTTGGGTGGGTTCTTGTCGCGTTTGGTTTCTAGCATCTCCAACGCCTGGACAAGCTTCTTGCGGGTTTCCCGCGGTTGAATCACCGCGTCCACGAACCCGCGGTCAGCCGCCACATAGGGGTTAGCGAAGCGCTCGCGAAATTCCTCAATCTTTTCCTGGCGCATCTTGGCCTTGTTCTGGGCCTTTTCCAGTTCGCGCTTGTAAACGATGTCCACGGCGCCTTCCGCCCCCATGACCGCGATCTCCGCCGTGGGCCACGCATAGTTCACGTCGGTGCGGATGTGTTTTGAGGCCATAACGCAGTACGCCCCACCGTAAGCCTTGCGGGTAATCACCGTGACTTTGGGCACGGTGGCCTCCGCAAAGGCAAATAGCAGTTTGGCGCCGTGCTTGATGATGCCGCCATATTCCTGGTTTGTGCCGGGCAGGAACCCAGGCACGTCTTCGCAGGTCACCAGCGGGATATTGAAGCAGTCGCAGAAGCGGACGAACCGCGCTGCCTTGATAGAGGCATTGATATCCAGCGTTCCCGCCAGAAATGCCGGCTGATTGGCCACAATGCCCACCGAGCGCCCGTTTAGCCGCGCGAATCCCACCACGATGTTCTTGGCGTAGTGTTCCTGCACTTCGAAGAAATAGCCGTCATCAATAACGCGGTGAATCACGTCCTTGATGTCGTACGGCTGGTTCGATTCCGCGGGAACAATCTTGTCCAGCGCGGCGTCGGCCCGGTCGACGGGATCAGTGCAGGCCTTGCGCGGCGGATCGTCCAAATTGTTGGAAGGCACGAAGCTGAGTAACTCCCGGATCATAGACAAGCATTCGGCATCATCGTGAGCCATGAAATGCGCGACACCCGACGTTTCGTTGTGGGTCGCCGCCCCCCCGAGCTGGTCTTTAGTGACCTCTTCGAGAGTAACGGTCTTAATCACGTCCGGCCCGGTGATGAACATGTAGGAAGTCTTGTTCACCATGAGGATGAAATCGGTAATGGCAGGCGAATAAACCGCGCCCCCGGCGCAGGGGCCCATGATGGCCGAGATCTGCGGCACCACGCCGCTGTAGAGCGTGTTGCGAAGAAAGATGTCGGCGTAGCCGGCCAGCGACATCACACCTTCCTGGATGCGGGCCCCGCCCGAGTCATTCAGGCCGATAACGGGCGCGCCCATCTTCGCCGCCAGGTCCATGATCTTGACGATTTTGGCTGCATTAGCTTCTGAGAGAGAGCCCCCGAAAACCGTGAAATCCTGCGCGAACACGAAAACCAGGCGGCCCTCGACTCGGCCATAGCCGGTGATGAAACCGTCGCCATAAAACTTTTGCTTCTCCATACCGAAGTCGACGCAGCGATGGGTAACCAGCTTGTCGGTTTCTTCGAAGGTGCCTTCATCGAGCAGGAACTCAATGCGCTCGCGGGCCGACATCTTGCCTTCTTTGTGCTGCCGTTCCCGGCGTTGCGCGCCCCCGCCTTCTTCCGCCAGATGGTCGCGCTTTTTCAGTTCTTCCAGCTTCTGTTCGAGGTTCATGGCGGGAGATTATAGCCGGATTGTGACGGGCGCCGATGGGATGTGAATCGGCACATAGAATGGAGGCACGGGCGTCCCCGCCCGTGCGATGGCTTTGAGGTGTCTCAGGCATCAGAGCTGAAGCTGTGGAGGAAGTTTAAGAAGTCCCCGTCGCACTCTCCTGCGCCCTGCACCCTGCACCCTACCACCCAGCCGTCGGCGGCTGGTCGCTCTCTAGCTTATTAATATTAATAGTTCTAGTTCAGGTTTGAGCCCATGGGCTGGTACTTGTATTTCTTGCCGTCGAAGACAATCACAGAGGTACTTTCAGCCGCCCCGGTTTCCTCAGAGTAGATGGCCGTGACCAGCTTCTTCTTGATCTGCACGTGCTTCACTGCCACCTGCTTGAAGGGAAGATTGATGATGACAAACTTGGCCTTCGGTGTTTCTGCACGCCACGCGTCGGCACCCGCTCCGTGGATGATGAGCAGCACCAGGCCTTTATGTTCAGGATCAATAGCCCCAAACTGGCTGGTGATTTTCGGATCCCCTACACCGAAGAATTCGTCATAGGGGTCGAGCACCCGAAAATGATGTTCGTCCGCGTCGATCAGCGGGTTCTTGCCGCGGGCCACGACGGCGAGGTCCTCGACTCCGTCGTTATCGAAATCCCCGGTTAGAGTGGGGTAACCTGTCACCCGTGTGAACTCGCTGCCGAATTGTTTCTGAATGCAGTCGCTGTCGAGAGGTGTGAATTCTCCCTTTGTCGAACCCTGCTGCGCGGGACAGCTCAGCGCCCAAAAAAGTAGAGAAATCGCAACGATAAGAACGGCCCGGTGAGACCACATGTCACTACTGTAGTCCCGCTGCTGGTTGAGGACCAGAGGCAAGGCAGGTAACTAAAGTTTCTCCCTTGCCTTGCCAAGTCTTTACTTCGTAATTGCTAACGATACGACCGCGCCGGTCATGTCATTCTGCATCACGAAGAACGAGTTTGGCACCCGGGTCAGGTGACCGGTGTTCGTGTCGACCTGGTATGCCACCGGTCCCTGGTTGCAGTGCCAGCAATTTTGATCCGAGATGATGGCCCAGAGAAACCTCCCAGCGGGGTCAAGGACCGGCCAGTCCCCCGGCACGGAGTTCGACGCCAGTGTCAAAGCCCCGGTCGTGGGATTCACCGACATGGAGCCGCAGTTCTCGAACAGGAATTTTCCCTGCGGTGCCATGGTCATGTTATCAACCCCTCCGCACTGGCCACCTGCGTTGAAAGGTTCACCCGGGACCTGCGTCAATACCCCGGTGTTCTGGTCCACCTTGTAACCATAGATGCTGGTGGTGCCGAGGGTGCTTTCATACAAGAATTGATTCGACGGAATCACCAGGACGGCATAGGGCTGTGGCGCCGTGCCGAACGGAGAGCCTGGGATCAGCGTGAGAGCCCCAGTGGTTTCGACGACGTTGTAGCCAAAGATTCCAATGCTCGTGGATACATACAGGAACTTATCCTTCTGGTCGACCGCGATCCGGTTAGCGAAACCATTGGAAGCTGTCGGAAGCGCAGCGGGAAAGGGCGAGCCCGCCACAGGAGTCAGCTGGCCAGTTCCAGTCTGTATGCTGTACGCGAACACCTGGCCATCTCCGTAGGCATACACGAACTTGCCCGCCTGACTCACTGCAACCGTGTCAAAGCTCTGTGCAGACGAGAATGGCGAGTCCGCTATCTGCGTGAGCGCTCCGGTCTCGCGGTTGATGGTGTACGCAAAAAGTCCGGGCCGGGCTGCCTGATACAGAAAGTTTCCCGAGGGATCAATGGCGCTGTTGGCCCCAAAGTTCGGCAGCGGATTCGGTTCCGTCATTGTGACCGCAGACAGAACGCCGGTTTGCTGGTTGACCTTGGCAGGGATTGGCGTGCCATTCGGGATTTGAGTGCCGTACAGGAACTGAGGGGCGCTGTTCTGCCCGGAGGCACCTATGCCGGTCCCGAAAGCAGGACTCGGAGTCGAACCACCGCCGCCGGAATCGCCACCACTGCCACCACCCGAACCGCCGCTACCGCCGCCCGATCCGCCACTGCCTCCACCCGAACTCGGCCCACCGGGGGCCGGAGGTCCGCCGGGAGCGCTCGATGCGGGGTTCGACGAATGCATGCTGCTGGCTTCACAACCCGAAAAGTAACCAGCCACCGTACATAGCGCGAGCACGCCAACCAACCGATACCTCATGCCCCCCCTTGAGTCCACTCCCACGCTTGTTGATCTTTGGGAGTGCAGATTGGATGTGAGGGAGTGCCGGAACAGTTGGTCCAAGCCCGTTATTCAAAGCGCCGTTCGAGGAGCGTAGGTCAGCAACTAGTGTGGATTGCGAAGCTTAGGGGAGGCACAACGCCGACCAACGAACCGAGTCATCAACCGTGCTGGACCTTGTTGCGGGCTAGTTCCTGAAGTGTTCCCAGCCCCGCGAGCTGAGTTCAGCCAAGCTACCGTCCGCGCTCCTGATGAAAATTTTCTTACCGCGAGTGATGCCGCCGATTTCAGTAATTGGGATTCCGCCAATGCGCGCAGGAATGCATTTATGTGCAGGGGCCGTAAACAGAAGTTCGTAGTCCTCTCCGCCATGGAGCGCAAAGGGAAAGCCAACGCGTCGCCCCGGGCTGCCGTTCCGGGCGACAGGAATGGCTTCCTTGTTGACTTCCGCCCCCACGCCCGATTCTTTGCAAATGTGCATCAGGTCCGTAGAGAGCCCGTCGCTGATATCGATCATCGAGGATGCCAGTCGATCTCTGGACAGAACTCGCCCCACTTCCAGGCGAGGCATCGGGAAGAAGTGCGGGGGATAGTCTTTGGGTGCAAGCCGTTTTTTCGCCTTGAAAAGCAAGTTCAGTGTTGCCGAGGAGCCTCCCAACTCGCCTGTCACATAAATCCGGTCGCCCGGGTGCGCCCCAGATCGCAGAATGGCTTTTCCCCGTGGCGCCCAACCGAGCACCACAATGTCGGCCAAGACGCCCGCGGGCGACTCGGCTGTGTCCCCGCCTGCCAGAACCACGCCAGCTCTCGCGGCCAGCTTGAGCAGGCCCTGCATGAATTGATCTACCCATGACTGCGGCAGTCGGGCTGGCACCGCTAAAGACAAAAACGCGGCAACGGGGTCGCCTCCCATAGCGGCGATGTCGCTCAAACCGCGGGCCAGGCAGCGATGTCCAACTGACTCGGGTGGATGCCACTCTCGCCGAAAATGAATTCCCTCCAGACTGAAATCGGTGGTCACCAGTGCGTTGTGCCCGGGTGGAACGCCCAGCACCGCACAATCGTCTCCTACGCCGGAGATCACCGCGCGCGAGCGCTTTCCCAGTCGCTGGCGGATGTGTTTTAGTAACGCTCTCTCAGGAAGCGGCAAGGCGCGATCAACTATATAAGAATCCGGGTGGAGGCGGGTCTTTGGCCCCCTTGGACGGGTCAGAGAAAGGTCCCCCCAGGCATAGGCCGACCCCGCTGCGGCGAAACGCCGCGTCCCAGGTGGCCAAGTAGCCCCTCCCAGAAGTACATTTGGGCTACCTGCCTTGGTAACCAGTAACATCCTCATGACTCGTTGACAGGGGGAATCAGGTTTGTTACCGTTGCAGGCGTATTCCAAGTACCTTTGGCCGACCTAATTCCCTGTAATTAGCTACAATTACGGGAGTTAGCAATTTGGTCTTGCACCTGGTTTGGTAGGTGAAAGGGCACGCATAGGCCTTCAACCCCACACTGCTATGGGGGCGTAGCCCGGAATCGGGATTGTGAAGACGGGGTTCTACGGTAGTCCGTGACCCGCCCCGGCCAGTACGTCAACCCGATTCCAACAGGACACATATTGCGTAAGCGTTTCTACATCCTCTTCGTGGCGCGCGACGACGACGGGCAGCTCCGCAAGATCCCCATCCCTGTCCACTATCTGTACGTGTTGGTAGTGGGCGCGGCGATTGGAATCCTGAGCCTGACTGGCATCGCCAGCTCGTATTCGCGCATGCTGCTGAAGGTCTCCGAATACAACCAGCTGAAGACAGAGAAAGAAGAGCTGACCAACCGCTACTCGCAGCTGGAGCAGGTGGCCCGGGAAAAAGATATCCAAGTGGCCTCGCTGGGTTCGCTGGCCAGCGAGGTGTCTGCGTTATATGGCTTGAAAGCGGAGCCCATCCTGCTGTCCATTGACGAAAAGAACTATCAGGACGCCCAAGTCAGTTCCTCCCTCGATCAGTTTTACGCTTTGAAGAACTCCGCGCTGACCGGAGCGGCCACGGTTGGCATCACGCTGGGACTGAACCGCAACGTGACCATGGCGGATTGGATTCGGGCTAATGCAGCCCCCAACCTGTGGCCGGTGGAAGGCGCCGTGACCGGCTCTTTCGGCGAGCGTATCGACCCCTTTAACGGTGAAGGCGCGTTCCATAGCGGTGTAGACATTTCCTCTTCGTTCGGCACGCCGGTAATTGCTCCAGCAGATGGTGTAGTCACCTTCGCTGACTTCCTGGGGGGGTACGGCCGCGCTATTGTGGTTGACCACGGCCACGGAATCAGCACCCGCTACGGGCACCTCGCCAACTTTGCCGTGATCGCCGGACAACAGGTCCACCGCGGTGACACAATCGGCTACGTCGGCCTGAGCGGTCGTTCTACCGGTCCGCACCTCCACTACGAAGTCAGGATCAATGACACTCCGGTTAATCCACACAAATACCTGCGCCTGACCGTGGCCCACGGCGGCGGCTTCGCAGCCGGAAGCTAGAGAACGTTCCCGGTTGACCGTTCCCAGTCCTCCGCGTTTCAACGCTCAGCTCCAGTCCTCGCCCTTCGTTCCTGTCGTTCCGAGGCGGCTTCGGCGCTAGAAATGCGCTTTTATCTTGTCATTCCGCGGAGCGAGGGAACTGCTTCGGGAGGAGTTTTGCCGTGTCCTGCCCGGGCAGGGCTCAGGAGACTAGACTGGGGGGTGCGCCGATTTCTCGAGGACGGAGAGGCTGATGGCTAACAGCTGACCAGCTATCCCCGAATCCCGCTCCAGGTTTCCGACACAACCATCGAATTTCCCGGATTTTGCGGATCGTAGCGCACCGACGCGGGGACGCCCAGTCGACAGGAGTGCAGGTTGACTCGTTGCCGGAGATAGGTGACGTCTTGTGAGGCTTCGTAGGACACGCCGGCCACATCATAGTGGTAGATGAGCATGGTGGCGGGTTTTTCGGTGCCGCTGTTGATCTCATGAACGTCAACGACGGCGCCATCGGTGATGCGGCCGATCTCGTTGAGCATTTCGCGGCGCTCGCGTTCCAGATCTTCAGCAGTCTTGCGCTTGCCGCGCAGCAGGAAGTACAGGGCAAGGGCTACGACGACGCCAACCGCAAGCAGAGAATAGACACGCAACGGAATCATGAAGAAAAACCCTGGGGGCCCTGTTTGCAGAACAGGATAAGCCTAATGGCTGAATCCTGGAAGAGCCCTGCTAGGTTACGGAAGTCCAATCAAGGGTAGGGCAAGTGCCGTGCGGGGGCTCGGGGCCTTGACCGGGAGGGTGGATCGAAGACCCGACGGCCCGTGAAACTCTGCCGAGATGGTTTTGGGGCGGGACGCTATTCGTCAACGATTGGATTCCGCAGTGTACCCACCCCTTCCACGCTGACTTCCACGACGTCTCCCGCCACCACTGGCCCTACTCCCTCGGGCGTGCCGGTCGCAACCAGATCTCCCGG